>ERZ779840.325-NODE-325-length-59165-cov-4.891287_pt1 | contig 59165 bp, 49 predicted proteins | sample MGYA00511561_ERZ779840 | MGnify/ENA primary metagenome ERZ779840 (study PRJEB29588, sample SAMEA2162036) | human gut metagenome | biome: human gut; feature: human-associated habitat; material: faeces | place: Denmark | collected 2008/2010 ...
CCTTTGCTTCCTTTACCGGGTCGCCGCCCTCATGGAAGGTATCCGGAAAGAAATACGGTAAAAATCTTCCCTCTGTATACTTTACGCCCTCAATATCAGAAATCAGGCGCAGCGTGCTTCCGTTTCCGACGCTTCCTACTACCGCATCCAGACCGATCGTTGCAAATTCCTTCATAAAGGGCTCTGTTCCGATCCAGTGGTCGCCTAAAAACATCATCGCTTCCTTGCCGTATTCGTGGGTGATATCCACCATTTCCTTTGCAAGCTTTGCGACTTCCCGACGCTGAAATGCCTGAAAATCCAGAAATTCCTTCGAAGGCACGCGATACTGGTTGTTGTAATAGCCCTGATCGATAATAAATTCCGGGCGGAACCGATAGCCAACCTCTTTTTCAAACTGCTCTAATTTCGATTTATCATACTCCTCTGCAATACAGACACATTCAAATTCCTTGTTCTCCATCAATGCCGGCAAAAATCTGCGGAATGCAATTTCTGCACAGCCCAGCATTCCTATTCTTATCATATCTTATTGTTCCTTTCTCTATTTCCTATATTATGTATTTTTCATCCATATATATTTCTTTAAGACTATTTAACTTCGCCTGCCTGGTTCTAAAGGCTTCTGTAATAATTGGGTTCAATTGTTTAAAAGTAATTTCTGTTCCATTTTCTTTGCATTGTATCAATGCCTCATACAAAGACAAAGTTTTAATTTCGTGTTTAGAAGTTGATAACATATTTTTTGCAAATCTTCTTGCTGTTCCATCATCCGATAAAAAATATTCTCTATACTCTTTCTCATCTGTAACAAATTCTTCTGTTTGATAAACTTCTATTTGATTCTTCTCGACTAATTGCTTAACCGCAATAGATTTTCTCAATTCTACTTCGTATACATAATGGTGCATAACCGGCTGTATATTTAAGTCTTCCATCATTTTGAGAAAAATCTCTGCTTTCTCATCATTGTGCGTACTCTTTATAAAAAAATCTGCATCTATCACTGCTTTTCTTTTTGCATTTTCCATATAACCTCATCCCTTAAAATCAATTCCCTTCTCCTCACTCATCTCTTTATCTAAATGAAAAACTTTTCTAAGATACTCTATCTGCTTTTCACTTATGAGTTCCTCTTCTTCCAAACGCCGAATTTTATTCTGAATATTTGAAATCGACCAACTTTCCGCTTTCTTGTTCAAACGTGTATATTGTTTCTCTTTAATTGCTCGTTCCAGTTCTTCACTGCCTTCATATAAAAAAAACTCATCCCGTGATTTTTCTAAAATATATCCAAGTTCTATGAACCGATACACAATCGCTTTATATGGCACACAAAAGAAATTCATTAAATACGCTATTAGTTCCATCATCATATTGACTTCCATCTGTGTTCCTTTATAGTGATACTCGTCTAATTTATTACTAATTTCCTCTCTCGTAATATCTTCCGGCATTAATAATTCCGCTGCAAATCTGCCAACTAATACTTCTGTATCGTAATCATTTTGGGGATAATATTTTTTAATATGCTTATCCACTTCCCAGACATGTCCTAACTCATGTGCGGCTGTCCATACCTGTTCCTGAACTGTCTTTGATGTATTAATAAATACAAACTGCTGCATTTCATAACTTACCGGTTTTACAATATGGCATCCTTCTATGCTATCTTCTAAAGAATAGTATAATACAGTACACTCTTTTTCTAAAATATCAAAAACATCATCTCTGATAATTTGATTAAGAATTTCTTTTTCCTTTCTCTTATTGTCTACAAACTCCCTAATACAAGCTACTGTTGTCTCATCAATTTTCATTCTTTTCACCATGATAAAAGACCATCCTGTCTCAGATGGTCTTTTATTCCCCTATCTCTGCAAGTGCTTCCTGTACATCACAATATAAATCCAATATATCTAAAATCAACTTTTTATCCTCAGACTTATCAAAACTCCCCCTGCATTCTATACACCCTGCCTGTTCATATTCTGCCTCATCTCTTGCTACATACAATTCATCTATAGAATCTAATCCAAAAAAAACACGGATATCCTCTTTTTCCTGATTATCTAATATAAGGCGGGCATCCATAATTTTATAAGCCTCAAATTCCGTATATCCTAACTTTTTTCCAAATTGCTCTGCTGATATACCCCGTTGACTTAAAAGATATTTCACATTATTTCCAAAAACTCTATTTTTTTCCCTCATGTTGCTCCTCCTACTATCTTTTAGCCTGCTATCAGTATATGCAAACTTTATAATATCTACACTACTTACTAAGTATATCCTAATTATCATAGCTTTTCAACAGATTTTGCCACATTCTCATACTCTATGATGATACAACTATATATCCAGCAACGATAACAGGTTCCGCAACTGTATATTCAGACAGTTATTAATCTGCACCATCCGATTTAAGGTTGCGTAATCGACCCAGAAGTATCCTTCCGGCAATACACCGGTTTCTTCTTTTTCAACTTCAACGATGACATTCTGATTCTGCTCATGATAGAATCGTCCGCCCTCTTCTGATAATAAAACATTCTTTTTGATACCTTGCTGCTTTTCTAACTTTGTAAAAAAGAACTCTTCTAGTTCATTCTTTCGATTACTCTTGTTAGATGGCTCCATCTGCACGGTTGGTCCTAATTCTATAAAATCATGACAGCCCACTTCCGGTTTTGCATGTACCAAGAACTTTCTTACCCCATTCTCTACACAGGCAAACAATCCAAAGACAGCAATTCCAATAGCTTCAAACAATGGCTGTGTCCACTGTTTTACTTCCCGGCCTTCCATTTCAATATCACAGTAAACCACTTTAAAATCATAATCATGCTTACAGTGAATCTCATTCTCTGTAAATTCCCAGTCTTTTAACTCATGCAAGGGTACCAGTCTCGTTTCTCCCTCTGCAAACATTTTATAATTGTTGATATAGCGATATAAGATTGGAATCAAATTTTCTCTTGACGGCTCAAACATGGAACAATATAGTGCCTCATCTTTAAAGCAGGAGCGGGTCTCTGCTTTTTCTGAAGCTGTCAGCTGCTCTGTGGAATATGGAATACAGGAAATCACGGTCCGCGTATCCATATTGACAAGATTATCAATCTTCATCAATTCCTTGATCTGCCCTAATGTCATCCACTTATGACTTGGCAATACTTCAACCTCTACATCTTCTCCCAATTCTACTAAAATATTTCGATTCCGCTTTTTATAAAATCTGGATGACTGTTCCGATTGTATCTGATCTACTACAATATGATACTGTTCTGCATTCATAAAATAGTCTAAATATGGTGGCTTGGCTCCTCCGTGTTTTTGTGTAAAATTGCTCTTTGTCGCCTGAATAGTAGGGGATATCTGTATTTTATTGATATTTCCCGGTTCTATTTTTGCCTGCATAAGAAAATGAAGAACCCCGTCTATTTTTTTACACAAAATACCCAAATAACCAATCTCATTCTGGATAATGATCGGCTGTTCTATTATGACTTTTCCTTCTTCGATTCTTTGATATCCACAAACGGAAAAAAAGCTGTGATTCCTGTTACAGATACAGCCTTCCTCCTCATTGTAGTACCAAAAACCATCCTTTTCAAAATCAGTCTTATCAATACGAACCTTTACGGTTGCATTTCTCTGTTCTACCCACTCTAATATTTCTTTTGTGGGATTAACTGAACTGTCTGATGCCGCCCATGATCTTACGATATCTACAACTGTATTCATTTATTTTTCCTCCGGTACTCTTAACAGATACTGTCCGTACTCTGTCTTACGAAGCGGTTCTGCAAGGCGATATAACTGCTGCTTATTGATATAACCTCTGCGGTATGCAATCTCTTCAATACTGGATACATAGTACCCCTGACGTTTCTGCATAATTGCCACAAAATCCGTAGCTTCTTTCATTCCGTCATATGTACCGGTATCTAACCATGCCACGCCTCGACCAAGCTCCCTTACCTTGAGTTCGCCACGTCTTAAATACTCATTATTAACGGCTGTGATCTCAAGTTCCCCTCTTGCCGAAGGCTTCACATTTTTAGCGATCTCTATTACCTTATTATCGTAGAAATACAACCCCGGAACTGCAAAATTAGACTTTGGATTTTCCGGCTTTTCCTCGATGGAAAGAACCTTTCCATCCTTGTCAAATTCAACGATCCCGAACTGTTTTGGGTTCTTTACCGGATAACCAAAGACAACTGCTCCACTCTCTAAATTTGCAGCTTCCTTCAGCACACTGGAAAAGTTTCTCGCATGGAAAATATTATCGCCTAAGATCAATGCCACATTATCTTTCCCTACAAAACGTTCCCCAATGATAAACGCCTCTGCCAATCCATTTGGTGCATCCTGTACAGCATAGGTCAGTTTGATACCGTAATCACTTCCATCTCCTAATAATTTTTGAAAATTCGGAAGATCATGTACCGTTGATATGATCAGGATATCCCGGATTCCTGCTAACATCAACGTCGATAACGGATAATAGATCATTGGTTTATCATAAATTGGCAACAATTGCTTTGATACTGCCTTTGTAATCGGATACAGTCTTGTACCAGAACCTCCTGCTAATATAATTCCCTTCATATAGATTTCCTCCTGTGTTTTTCGCTCTATTCTACTAAAATATTCTATCTGTTTCCATACATTTTTTCATAATATTGCTGATATTCTCCGCTGATGATATTTTCCCACCACTCACGGTTGTTTAAATACCAGTCAATTGTCTTTTTAATACCATCCTCAAACTTTGTCTGTGGAAGCCATCCTAAATCATGATGGATCTTTGTCGGGTCAATCGCATATCTCATATCATGTCCTGCCCGGTCCGTAACAAACGTGATCAGATCCTCAGATTTTCCTAAATGCTTGACAATCAATTTGACAATGTCAATATTTCGCATTTCGTTATGTCCGCCAACGTTATAGACCTCGCCTTCGTTTCCATTACGGATGATCAGATCGATCGCAGCACAGTGGTCTTCTACATAAAGCCAGTCTCTGACATTGATTCCTTCTCCATAGACCGGAAGCGGTTTATCATTTAAGGCATTCGCGATCATCAGCGGTATAAGCTTTTCTGGAAAATGATATGGTCCATAGTTATTCGAACATCTTGAAATACTGATCGGCAGCTTATAGGTTCTGCCATATGCCTGTACCAGCAGATCCGCGCTTGCCTTTGATGCCGAATACGGGCTGGAAGTATGTATCGGTGTCTCCTCGGTAAAGAACAGATCCGGTCTGTCTAATGGTAAATCTCCATAGACTTCATCGGTAGATACCTGATGATATCTTTTGATCCCATATTTACGGCAGGCATCTAATAAGACCTGCGTACCTAAAATATTAGTCTTTAAAAATACTTCCGGATTCTCAATAGATCGATCCACATGGCTCTCTGCTGCAAAATTCACAACAATGTCCGGATGTTCTCTTTCAAATAATCCGTAGATTCCTTCTCGGTCCGTAATATCCAGTTTTTCAAACTGAAATTTCGGATTGTCCATAACGGAAGCTAAGGTTTCCATATTTCCTGCATAAGTCAGGCAATCCACACAGATGATCTCATCCTCCGGATGTCTGTCTAACATATAGTGCACGAAGTTGCCTCCGATAAATCCTGCGCCTCCTGTAACTATAATTTTCATTGCAATATTCCCTTCTAGCCTACTCTTTTTATTATAATACTTTTCAGTCGTAATTTTACGCCTTCATTTCCAACAATTCTAAACTCATAAAGATTCTGATTGTTTATAACATGAAATGGTATTACCATTTCTGCCTTTCCGTTTCTAAATGCAGCAGTATTTAAAACATTTTGGGTGTTTGGCATCTGTATTCCATTCCGCCCCATATCTACCACTGCAATATCTCCTTCTTCTATATCTCCTAACAACTCATATTTCATTACTGCCTCATATTCCCCTGATGCCAAGCACAAATACGGTCCATAGACATTAAAGCCCCCATGACCTGTAATATCTATTCCTTGCTCTGTCCAATGGGCATCTGCCATATTCATCTCCTTCAAGTCCACATAAATATCATCACTCAGCTTTTGCACATAGACATTCATCTGCTTTAACTGAGTACCATACTCTAATTGAACTTCATAATTCATTCGGTTACTTTCTTCATAAACAGTCCATGGGATTACATATTGTACTCTTTCATTATTTATCTCTTCTTTGGTAAAAGTATAAATAATCTCTTTACCATTGTTTGCTTTGATTTTAATACAACCCAATTCACTTTTTTCTGATGAAATTCCTTCAAAATCTACACATATTTCATAAGTTCCCTGATAAAGTGTAAATTCTTCCTTTTGTGGTTGTTTTAATGCATAGGTACTGTCTGAATTAAAATAATTAACACTAACTCCCTGGTTACCTGATAATTTTTCAACTCCTTTACTTTCAAGTTTTTCATTCATTGTATGGGTATTCGCAACCAATAAACTGTAATTTGCAGTTTTTCCAACTACCATATGACTATGTGAAAGTTTAAAAATCCAATCATAATCTGTATCATTAATCAGCAAAATAGCCTGTTCCTTATTGTAATTATCTTTTTCGTAATCTGTAGTATTCAGGTAAATGATTTTTCTACCAAGCATCTTTTCTAATTTGTTCCAGTTTACAGTAAATGAACCTTTTTCATATGCTGACATTAAATATACCTCATCCGGTACCTCTAACTCATCCAACATTTCCCGAATAGCAGTTACTTCTCTTTCTTCTCCTTGTCCCAGTTGGTTCATAATTGCAACTCTTCTATGGCTTAAATCTCTGACACTCCAATATGTATCCTCCTCTGCTTCTATGTGGATGGAAATACTGTCCAAATGATAACTGCTAACTCTCAACTTGAGTTCAGCATTTCCTTCCTTATCAAACAGGGATTTTAATACTTTTTGCTCCGCCATTATTCTGCCATCAACTTCAGAAACAACCTGAATCTGGCCCATTTCTTCTGTCTTCGAATTATCCAAATGCAAAGTACAGTAAACCTCTTCCTCACCATTCAACAATGCTAATTCTCCGGTTGTCAACAGATTTCCCGCTTTTCCTGTGGCCGATATTTCCGTCAAATCACTATTGACCGGAAGATCATATGAAGTCGCCCCTATAAAATCTATCTTCGTTTTTGACTCAGTCGCTTTTTCTATATACGGCAACAATTTTTTCTGAAGTTTCTCCCCTTTGATCCAAATATATTCATTATCATCCAATTGCACTTCCAGATAATCCTTATATATATCATTTCGTGGCAAATCACCTTTATTTGTAAACAGAATTGCCTCTTCTACATCCTCGTCAGGATATGTAGGTAAAATCTTTCTATCATACATGATAAATTGGTAGATATAATAATTTTGATGATCCTCTATTGCTCTTTGATCTGTAACGTAGATTTCTTTAGGCAAAGACTTCTTTTCTTTTTCATCCAGACTATCATACAAAGTCTGTATTGCATTCACATCTTCCTTGTTTTGTGTCTGCACCGCCATATCATCATAATATGTACTATAACAATAACGATACATAATAAATAGTGCCAAAATTGGAAGGATATATGCCCCTTTTTTGTATTTCAATAATACAGTAAATATTAAAATCAATATAATAAATATAAAGGTAAATGGTAAAAACACCTCATATCCACTCGTCAATGTGCGATTAAAAGAAAATGGATAGAATTGCATTGCACACCCTTTGACCTTATAACAATATTTCAAAATAAACACCAGCCAATATGCATGGACTATAGCGATATATTTAAGTGAAAAATAAAAGTATTGTTTGAACTCTTTCTCTTGCTGAATCAATATTACAGACAACATTAATATGATTGGTCCCAATGCCGGACCTACATAGCGTGTATAAGTAAATGCACGGGCACCATTTGCCGTTCCGCCGCTTCCAGATGCAATAATGTCTGACGCATTACCCAACCATGTAACAGACATACCCAAAACAGAGATGCCGATCCAGGCAAAACCAAAAATTCCCATCAAAAGTACCATTCGTTCAAAAGCAGTATCCCGAATTGTTATTTTTTGTGTAAAAACCACTTTTATTCTCTTAAAGCACATACAAATGAGCACTACAAATGCAACCATAAGAAATCCCGCTGAAATCATAGTCATCATATTTATCTGCCCTAATATAATATCCAACCATGCCTCTAACCTCTGTACTGTTCCTACATTTGTATGACTTGTCATATCAATACTGACAGATGCATTTCGAATGTTACTTTCTGTCCATGTACTTTTTTGATAAAACTTTACTAACCATTTTGCCACAGCCCCCATTCCTACACTGCCAACACAAAATAGTGGTAAATTTACCAGACATTTCCGATAGAATAACGCATAAACAATTACTGCACCAATAACTGCTGCATAAAATATCACTGCTCTTGTATGAAGTGTCATAGAGTAGCCTAGTACAGTAGTAAGTAACAAAGTCCATAACATACACTTTTTCTTACTATCCTCATGCTGGTACAATTTTAAAAGTGCTAAAAGGATCAACCATGCTGAAAGTCCTAATAAATGCTCATTATAATAGACTGTCGCCCTAGTAACAAAGATATATCCTACTGCTACAGATACGCAAATACTCTTCCAGTCTTCTTTAATTTGGAACATTTCCTTCATGATATAAAAACATATAACCGCTACTAAACTTTCAGTTATAGCAAGTGCAATTAATGACGCTCGATAAACATCAATAGCACTATGAAAGATTTTAAATGTCCAACTTAGCAATGCACCTGTTCCAATTCCATAATACCCAGCCTGGGCCGTTACTGCACTCCAATCATATCCCGCTAACTTTGCAGCAATACTCATGGTTGATGTCTCATCTGATATTGTTCTTATAGTATCTGCATGCATGCAAAAAAGAATTCTAGGTATCAGTACAATGCCATATACAATCAAGTATGGAACAACTTTTTTCCACCACATTTTTTTACTTTCCATGTCCGCCTCACATCTTAAAACTTACTTTTCAGCATCTTTATTCCTTCTTTCAGCATATTATGTGAAAAAATGAAATTAACTCCTAAACTAACTCCCAAACTGATTAATGCGACTTTAATTGCCATAACAAACCAGGCCATATAGGATGTTCCATACATCTCAATAGAATGACATGCTATAATAGTTAAAATGCAAATCATAACATCCACTATTACCTGTTTTACAAAGATGATAGGACTTCTGTATAAAATATTTTTTGACAAATAATACACAAAATAAATTGTCCTATAAGCCATGGCAATCAATGTTCCTACCGCAACACCTACGATATCAAACTTGAAGACCAGCAATACTGAAATGATAATATTTAATATCATCTCAATAATCGCACTTGTCTGTGTCTGTCTATAATGTCCGGCTGCCATTACCATAATGTTATATGGAAGCCTATAGCAATATGCCGCTTGTGCCATCATCAATACTGCTGAAAATAATGGCAAAATATAATTTGCATCATTGACCCCTTTTGTATAAACCGTAACAAATGGTAAAACCAGGATTCCTGCACATGTAAACACCATAGTAACAACGGTATGGATTGTCCACTCAAAAGTAGAAAAGGTTCTGTCAAGCAACTCACTCTCCTCTTTTGCATACATATTTCCCAGCAGAGCCTGTATACCTGTTGTAAAGGATGTAACAATATTGGTTACACCTGTTGTAATATTATGGTATACGGAATAAATTGACACATTCTTTAATGTAGTCAGAATAGTCAAAACCACAACATCTGTATTATTACGCACAACAGTGGCTACATGCTGTGCTAAACCATTCCATTTCTGTTCAATCGGCTCTTTGTCTATTACAACATTTCTATCAATTTGATAATGCCTTTTTACATACCATGATAATAGTAAAGGACGCATTACAAAAATTGCTGTTGCACATATTTCTACAATTTGAATGCCTGCCCCCGCCTTAATCAATAATGTTGCCACTATCAGATTTAGTGTATACGCTCCTATTTTCAATAACAGATGCACATATGACTTTTGCTCCGCATTAAGCAAAATTTGATACGGCATTCCAAAATAGTACTGTGCAAAAGAGTTGATTGACAAAATTAAAATGAGGGAAAATGTAAACCAAAAATCATATTTGTTGATCGTCACAAATGGATAAGCTATCAATAATACTACAACATAAATAGAAAACAACATAGCTACCCGCTTAAAAAAACGTTCTGCAGATATTACTATCCTGCTAATCTGTGCCTGATCTTCTTCCGCTATTGGTTTATATAGTGCTGACTGCACAACTGCACCTACACCCAGTTCCATCAAAGCTATAAATCCCAAAAATTGTGTAATAGATGAAATTAATCCATTCATATCCGAACCAAAATTGCTTAAAAATAATTTAGGTAACACAAATCCATATATCATTGTTACTAATTGATTCAGCACGGATGTCACTGTATTATATATTAATTTCTTCTTCCTCATTTTTCAAAACCTGCTTTTCTATTTTAGGTAAAATATACGGTTCACCAAATATCTTATCCCACTTTTGTGGTCTAAACGGCGAAAAGCCATTTCCAGGCGTAAATGTCAATTCACCAAAATACGGTTTTCCATCTACCTCATACAAATCTACTCTTACAAAATCAAAATCTTCTGATAGCTTTTGAGAGATTTGTATCATTTCATTCAAACTTTTTGGACATTCCAATATTTTTTCCTCACTCTGCACGCCTTTTTCTAATTCAAGTTTATTCCAATTAATATCATACATCTGTTCTTTATGAGCAAATTGGCGGTTATAATGCACATGTATATACTTGGGTTGCCCATTATAGCAGAAAAATTTGTAATCAGTGATATCCGCATCTAACAATTTCTCACACATAATTCTAGGGTGTATATCCTTATATTGCCACTCTCCACGCATATAGTAATAATTTTCTTTTAACCAGCGCCTCATTAATTTGCGTTTTTTTTTCCAATCAATACTCCCTTTATCTGTGCAAATAATCACTTTCCCGGCACTATGATTAGGTTTTAACACAAATTTATCTGGCAATTTTTCGATATCAATTTCCATCGGATCATCATAAACTCCATACAACCCTATCAAATATTGTTTGCCAATTTTTTCTTCCACATATTGACGCACTTCATATTTATCCGCACACCTTGTATAAATCGGATTATGGTCATAGAATTTACGCCATTGAATTTTTTCATTGAATGTTGTTGGATTCTCTAAATTCAATGTATAACCCAGTTTTTTATAAAATTGTTTTTTAACACTTTTTTCATAAAAAAGACAAACACTCATTTTCTTTTTTATAAACGACATATAATATAGCAAAGGTTGCTTCTCTATCCAGATATTCGGTCCTTTTTCCATTTGTTTTTCCCGCCTTTCAATCCAAAATAAGAACACTTCAAAAATGTTTTCCATGTGGGATGCATCTTAAAACTCTGCAAATATAACTTGTATGCATGCTCATCTTTACCTTCGATTCTCTTTGCATTACCCATTCGTTCCAAAAATCTTGCATGTATTCTTTTATCTGCATCAATATCAGCCTTGTACTTTTTATATATGGCCACAAATGCATCGTACTCATTTTGTCTTGAAGTAATACTATTAGATCCAATATAGGAATTCAAGACAATTTCATTTAGAAATGTCATTTTAAATCCCGCTTTTAACATCATCAATACAAAATCCCAATCCTGATATTTTTTTATATCAGGATCAAATTTTACCTTTTCAAAACAGGTTCGTCTAACCATTAGATTTGGAGTCGTAACACAATTCTTATATAAAACTGCCTTATATGTACATTTCTCTGATTTCATCTTCTTTGAGGGATAAATCTTATATCTGGTCTTACTGTCTAAATAATAACGTCTCATACGCCCTGCTGAAAAGTCAGCTTGTTCATATTCTAATTGCGCCACTTGCCTTTCTAATTTATCAGGCAGCCATTCGTCATCACTATCCTGAAAAGCTATGATATCCCCTCTCGCCTCTTCTACTCCGCGATTTCTTGCTGCGCATGCCCCCATATTTCGCTCCATTTGAATACAGCGAATCCTAGAGTCATCAAACTTTTTAATAACTTCTAAAGTTTTATCATCTGAACAATCATCCACAATAATAATTTCAAAATCCTGATATGTCTGCTCCAAGATACTATTCACTGCCATTCCTATTGTCTTTTCACGATTATATGTTGGCATTACAACGCTGATCATCTTTTTCCTCCACACTCTATACTACTTTTCATAAGAACTCTTCTCCGGAAGAATTCTTTCAAAACTATTAATAACTTTATTTTTGATTATCTCGAATTTTTCTTCTCCGCAATCATCATTCAAGCATATCAATTTATATTTCTGACTTTCAATATCTCTGTATACCTGTTCGCTATCATCCTTTATAAAGTATGCCTTTCCAATTCTATAACGATTATTCGGTACAAAATTACCCTTTAAAAGATTCCACATCCGAAAAACATACTGATTAACATCTTCTTTATCACGAAATCTGTGACTACAAGTTTTTTCTAATATCTCTGGTTCTCTTTCCCATAACTCCTCAAATGAAGATTTTAAATGTGGTAGTGCAAAATGCGGTGTAAGTAAGCCAAAAAAATTTGGAAATGGTAGATGATACATCAACCAATTATAAAAATAGTATGTTCCATATTTAGGTGTCAATATTTTGTTTTTTAAATTCTTTTTCATCTGATCTCTGGTATAATATTTTCCCATGAGATTTGTATTATTTACCAAAATATGTGAAAACACTTCGTTATGTCCACTACAACCTATTGGATATTCCATGAAAATATCTAAAGGTTTTCCATTTTGAAAAAACTCTTCTTCTTTTATATAATCCGTTATAAAGATATCATCGTTAAAATAGACAAATTGTTCACTTAAACCTTCAATTCTGTGAATATTCAACTCAATCGGATGTGAACTAAATGTCGGAAGATATTGTTTTGGTATATAATCTGTATGATTTACCATGTTCAACTTGGGATGTTTTGCATTCAACCATTCCGGACACTGTCCACAAGTTATAAAATGAATTTTATTTACCCATGGAGCAAATTTTTCTACTCCTCTAAACCAATATTTAAGATTGTCCCAGTCGCGGTAACGGCTCATACCTGCGTCCTGCTTATCCTGGGGCATGTATTTTGCTTTTGTTTTTTGCCATTCTTTATCATTTCCATCCACCCAAATAATAACAAAATCTATCTTATCCTTTCCCATTGCTTATCCTTCCTATAATTTTTGTATCCGATAAATACAGTTTCCATTCTTGTCTATATAATATATTTTTACATTGGATTTTGTTTTAAGCTTTTTAATCTTCATTTTAAAGGCACCATATATATTTGTTTTCGTACTATATTCACTCGTCTGTGACCCATGTTTTATGGTTGCTTTGATTTTTGTATTTGGGTTTGTAGTACCCTGAATAGTCTTGCTATTCTTTTTTAGTGTGTAAACACATGGATATACCTCTGCTGCAATCTTTTTGCATTTTGCACCATTATCCACTTTAATCTCTTTTGCTGATGTCTGATTACATAAACTATTGTTCTTTAAACCTGTAACAACTGCTTTGTTGGTAATATAAATTCCTCGCGTTTTATGCCCTGTTACTTTGTTTTTCTGCATACTTTTTACAGTAGATGCATCTACCAAAATTCCACGATTCTTGTTATTCTTTATTACATTATTATCCACTTTCATCGCACTAGCTTTCTTTTGTATACTAATCCCCTCATTATTGGATGCAACTGTATTCTCTGTAAGTGTTAATTTTACTTTATTCTCGCCTCGAATTCCTGCTGAGCGATTATTACTGATCATGCATTTGCTTACTTTCAGTGTTCCCATTTCCCCCTTTATGCCAAACAACATATTCTTTTTTATATTACTATTACTAATGCTTACTGTTGACTTTACCTCATATATACCATTTTTTTTATTTGCCTGAACAGTTTCCTTATTTAATGTAGCTTTGGAGTCAGCTAAATTATATCCATAAAGTTTATTGTTATTAACCTTGTTTCCTTCCGATTTAATAATTGTAGACTGTGAAAGATATATGCCGTTTTGAGCATTGCCTGTAATCGTATTATTAGCTACGGATTTAGCTGTAGTATTAACCATAAGCATAATACCGTGATATTTGTTACTACTGATATTGCATTTGCGAATAATCATATTCGTTATGACTTTTTTCCCCAATGCCTTTTTTGTACCATTCTCTTTTTTATACTGACACTCTGCTGCAATACCATGGCGAAAATTATTTTTAATTGTGCAACCTATAATTGATATATTTGCACAATCCGTCTGACTGTTTTTTGAAAGAAAAACACTAACTCCACAAGATTTATTATTGCTTATATTGGCATGATTTATTTCTGCCGTAGCTCCTTCAATAATATCAATCCCCGCACCCTTCGTGTCATGGGTAGACTCTGTAAGATTAGTTGGTCCATTATTACAATAATTTCCCCCTGCTATCACTGCTTTCCCATTTTTTCCTGTAACAATCACTCCATTTTCTCCATTATAAGAACAATTACAGTTGTTTAGTAGTCCTACCGTTTTACAATTTTCACTTGCAATTCGCACCCCATCTTTTTTGTTGCTTTGAATACTGCAATCATTTGCTGTTACCGCAATCTGTTCAGCAACATTTGAACCATATAAAACCATACCATAGTTTTTATTACTTTTTACCACTGTGTTTTCTAATGTAACTCCCCCTGTCATCTCAAGACAAATTCCATTGATACCATTTGAATTTACTATGGAATTCTTAATATATGCTGTATTATCTGTCCCATATGCATATCTTATAACTCTAATTCCATTTTTACCATTATTCGATGATTCTGAATTATTAACTAAAAATTTTCTTACACCCTCTAATCGAATTCCTTCTCCACTGCATTTTGTAGCTTTAATCTTATTAACATTTACATCTTTTATATTTTCAAAATCAAATCCACGGTTTGCCCCAGTTACAGAAACATTATTCAAAATTATCTGCTTAGAATTAAACAATTCTATCGCACTTCCTACACTTCCTATTATTTTCGCATTTTTTATACTTGCCGTCCCTGAATGGCAGAATCGAATTGCCGCTCCCGTGGAACCTGTGTTGTTCCATGTTCCTCCATCTACGGTAATTCCTGTCAAAGATCCTTCCGATGTAAAAAGCATTCTCGGAGCACTCGCTTCACGTACATTTAACGTTGCACCTTTTGCCTCAATGGTTACATTGGATCTTGTAATTTCGCATCTACCTAAAGTATAACTTCCGCTTGGGATAATAACTCTTTCATTAGAAGTATCATTTACAGCTTTCTTTAGTTCTGCTGTAATATCCTCTCCACTTGACACCTCTAACGTAACTGTTGCTCCTCCTGCTTTTACTACCTTTGACGGAGCCAACATTACTCCTAAGGTACACACAAAAGTCAAGGTTACCATCAATAATTTCCTGCTTTTTCCCATATTCATACCTCCTATCATAAATTTTTGTTACTTTTTTCTAATACCTCATTTAAAATAGCCGCATACTTTCTTCCGATTACGGAATAATCCAGTTCTTTTGCCGATAGTTCCGCTTTTTGGGATAATTCTTCCCTTAATTCATCATCTTCAAGCAGGCTGACCAATCTTTTTCGAATTTGTTTTACATCTTTTTCTTTTGTGAGGTAGCCGTTTACACCATCTGTAATAATTTCTGCAATTCCACCCGAGTCGCTGGCGATTACAGGTAACCCCGATGCCATTGCCTCCATAATTGCTGTTGGAATTCCTTCTTTATCTCCATCCTTAGCTGTAATGGATGGTGCCACAAAAATATCTGCCGATGCAAAAATTGTCTTTAATTCTTCGTGATTTTTAGCACCAAGAAACGTTACCTGATCCCCTAATTTGCACGCCTGCGCTTCTAATTCCTGACGCATAGGACCGTCTCCTACAATTACCAGTTTTGCATCAAGTCCTTCAATTGCCTTTAAAAGATATGATACTCCTTTTTTCTCGGCTAATCTCCCCACAAAAAGGATTACCTTACTACTATTCTGGTTAAAGTAATTCTCCACACGATATTCCCTGCTAAAATTCTTGGTTTTGCATCCCATGGAAATAATGTCCAACTTCTTGTTCGGATATAGTTGTTGTATCACTCTTTCTAACTGACCGGATACTGCCGTAATATGCCCAGCCCGTTCCAAGGTTCTCCGTTTTAGGGTTTTTAGAATGCCTTTATTTAGTGATGTCACATCCCCCCCGTGTCCTGTTACAATATATGGGGTATGGAAGAATGACTGTACAATCCCCTGTGGAATTAACCAGTGTGCATGTACAATATCATACTCTTTCACTCTCTTCGCTAATTGTATATATAATGATATGAACAGAAACGGAACCAGCAGAATCCTGATTTTCTTTTCTTTAATCCTTGGTACAATAGCCCCGGGATAACATAATGTCTCCCACTTATGAATCGGAAAATAGTGATAACGGATAATATGTACTCCATTCATCTCTTCCTTCTTTTGTGCTCCAGGTGCTGCCGGTACCAATGCTGTGACATCAAAATATTCCGTTAATGCCTCCGACAAATCCAACACAAATCTTGGCTCCGTATCCCCTTCCCACCTTGGGAAAGTAGATCCGGTTACTAATAGTTTTTTCTTTTTTGTATTCATCTAACAGTACTCCCTGTCAATTTACTCTAATGAATTTTTATGACTCGTTTTTCTCCGAATCGTAATCTAACTTACGTACATGATATTGTATATCTTCTAACAACTTACGGTTAGAAGCGATAATATCCCCCATCAATCCTAATACCCAGACCAAAACACCAATAATAATCAACATAGATGCCAGTATCAGCGATTGCACATGACCTCTGCCGCTTCCCATACAAGTATAAACAATAAACCGGACTCCCAGTATTACACCACCCAACACAGGAACGGTTCCTAACCCCATAAAAAAAGCTAATGGCTTATACATCAAAAATGCTCTAATAATAGTTAGCATAGAACGTTTTACATATCCCATCATACTACTAAACAACCTTGATGGACGCAATTCTGCATTTGTCCGAATTGGTACAGAATCCATTGCCATTCTGCTTCTTCCCGCCTGTACAATTGTTTCCAATGTATAAGTATACTCATTTGTTACATTTAATCTCATAGCCGCATCTCTGCTGTATGCGCGAAAACCACTTGGTGCATCGGGAATGTCAGACTTAGAAGCTTTCCTAACAACCCAGCTTCCAAAATGCTGCAATTTTTTCTTCAATGGTGAAAAATGCTCCGTCTGATCAATTGGTCTCTCCCCAATTACAATATCTGACTTTCCCTCTAAAATAGGACGCACCAGCTTTTCTATATCTTCGCCACAATATTGGTTATCTGCATCGGTATTAACAATAATATCTGCTCCATTACGCAGGCAGGCATCCAACCCTGCCATAAAGCCTTTTGCCAGTCCTTTATTTTTCTTAAAGTTAACAACATAATTAACTCCCCAGTTTTTAGCCACTTCTACCGTATTATCTTTACTTCCGTCATTTATGATCAAGTACTCAATCGTATCAATTCCCTCTATATGTTTTGGCAGATCATTTAAAGCAATTTCCAATGTCTCTGCCTCATTATAGCATGGTATTTGTATAATCAGTTTCATTTTTTCCCTTTCTCTTTCATGTAATGTATGAACCATAATCATTTTCTTCCATATCATTATTCCATGTTTTATCTGTTTTCATTACACTTACACAATCATATTGCATTCTATCCCCAAGGCCTTACTATTTCTATATCTTCTGATAATAACTCACCATTTTCCACTTCATAATTAATCACTTCTTTCAATTAATATTCCCGCTACATAGGCGATCAAGGTTGTGATCAATACCATCGTCAAAATTTCTATTCCGCCTAATGCATAGAACACAATACTCCCTAGCAAAAGCACAATCCATCTCCAATTTTCAGGAATACAAAAGTAAAAAATTGCTATATCAGAACAATATTATATGTTACTATATCATAATTGCAAATTGCAGTCAACTTTTCTCATTTTCCGGCCGATTTTACCTAAAACGTCTCAAAAATGGAGCATAAAAAGATTTGCCATCCGTTGTAAAATTGAGTATCCCATTTATTTCTCATTTTAAAGAAATAAATGGGATACTCAAAAATTATATATTACAAAAAACAGACAAGTCAAAATAAGGGCAATTGATCAGCATTTTTCCGACTTTAAATCCAACAGTTTAGTGTTAGTGAGAATTATCTTTACCTGTCAAAGCCGGTTTCGCAATGCTTTCAATAGTATTTATCTTAATTTTTCCTCCCTTGTTTCCACGAAACAGATAACGCACCCATTCCACACCTGACTCTATTGTAATATCTTTCAGATATAGCTCTTTTTTATTTGGATCAAAATATTCTTTTCTTAACACATTCCCCTCCGGATCTGTTACCAGCAACCAGGCTTCTGTGCCTTTTTTCATTTCATAAGATATTTTTAAGTCAAACTTTTCTGCATAGACTCTCTTTTTTCCACTTCTTAAAAAATTCTTTTCCTTCCCTGTAATTTCGATGGTCTGTCTACCTAGCATTTTACCTGTCAAGCTATATCCCGGACTATATATCAGATCAATATTTCTTCCCTTTTCCGGAATATCCGTATTTGCATCCAGAATATTTTTTTCACTATAATATAGCTGAAATTCTCCAAAGCTTTCTATATACTGCATCTGTTTTGCCAAATACTCCGGTAGTCTCTGATACTCTTCCATGGTCATCAGAAGCATTATTTTTCCTTCATAATTAGAATTCTCATGATAGTGAGTACTTGCTCCCCACCCTTGTCCATGACAATAATCATTCCATGTACTCACTTCCACATCCGGATTCACGCATCTCAGAGTACGTCCCATCTGTTGTATTGGTACTTCTTTGCCAATTGTAATAATCAATCCTACTCCTTTCTTTTCTGCCAAAGAAGTAATCGCCTGCATATCCTCTTGCCGATTATAACAATCCATTAAATAATTTTTATACCCATATCCATTTGTCAGAACCAGAAAAAGAATTCCTGCCCCTACTATTGTCTGGGCAAGCAAATACTTTTTCTTTAACAAAATCTCTGTTACAGGTCCTATCAAAAGAATCATAGGCACCATGGAAATCAAATGATAACGGTATTCAAAGGAAGAGGACGCATAATTGACATCTGCAAAAATCAGAATCATAATATTTATCGCAAAAGTAAAGGTAATCATTCCTGTCAGTTCCCGATATTCTCTACTTTTTTTCAAATAAACCAGCATATAGATCCATGAACCAATCACGCAGACTGCAAGAACAAACCGCAACATATACATCAGACCAAAGAGTTCTGTCACAACAATACCTGCGTCATCTGTGATTCCACCGAACAGTTCAAAAATTCCTACAAAACATTTTGCAACTGCTGCCGGAAAATCTGCTGCCGGAGTCAGAGTCAGACTGCTTCCTCTTGAATCAATCCCAACTCTTGCTCCAATTTTAACACCTATTATATAGAGTATACTTTCAGCTATCAATATTCCTATTCTTGGATTAAATACTTTTCTCCAATCATTTTCCATCAATACATAAAATATCTCATATGCAATAAGTGGAAAGATTCCACATAACAGAATGTATTCACCACTCGAAACCGCCGTCAATATCACAAACACAGATACCGCTGCCAGCAGGTACCAGTAATTCTTTACTTTTTTCCCATGATGGGACCTAATCAAAATATCTATTAAAAGTAATGGTACTAACAGCTTATAAGCATAGGAACCTGCAGAAGTAAACAACATTGGCATATAGCCCAATTGTCCCGTTGTATAAGGTGTCAACAAAAACACTATTACAATTAATCTTGCAATATTTCCTGCTTTCCCCTGTTTTAAAATATCGTATACTAAGAATACATACATAATAACCGTTACTATATTTGCCAGGCCAAACGCAGTAAACGCATTTTTGAATATACCGTAAAATAATGCACCTAAAAGTACCGGCGAATCAATCCCCAACGTAGTCTGATATGACCAATCTTCCAGTACTATTTTTTTCTGCTTCCACATTTCCACAATCTGTGCATAAGCACAGGATGAATCATAATTAGATTCATATGGAAGCCTGGTTAAATTAAACATAACCAGATATAGGATCTGTACCCCTGCTAAAAAACAAAGCACTATTTCCAGCCAATGTTCTTTAATATATTTTTTGATATATTCTTTATTCATAAATTTCTCCTCTTAGCATACTACTTTTTTTCTATTTGAATGTGGCTAATTTCTATTGTCGTTCCTTGTGTTGTATTACAACGTACTTCTAAGTCCCTGATGTCCTCCTGTATTTTAAATGTCATACTAATATGTTGCTTTCCTTTTTGTAAATCCTGAAGCATAAATTGAGACAGTAATCCTTCTTTTGCAGAAAAAATCTCTATCTTTCCATTTTCATCCACTGCTTTATTTAGCATTTCTAATTCAATTACTACTTCATATTTTCCAGATTCCATAGAAATGTATGGTCCCCATATAAAGTAGCCACCTTGTTCCAATGATCTATACACTTTTTTCTGTGGATCAAAATTGCCACTATAACACTGTTCAAAAAAATAATCTGACACATCAGTATACTCATATATCTGGAATTTTTTAACTATTTCTGATGAAAGACTGTTCTTTTTCATCCATATCCCACTATCCTGCAACTCTTGAAGCAAAACATACTCTTTCAGAAATTTTTTTGTTATAGATGCTCTCTTACCAACCATTACTATTTGTGGAGAATTTTTTTCTATTTGTGCAACTTCCGTATTCCTAATTTTCTGTCTAGTATCTAAGAGCTGATATTTTCCCGCATACTCATGGCTTGTATCCACATAATATAATTCTTTTTCTGTATTGATATCTTTTACTTTCTCAAAAGCCTCCCAATCCGCCTTATTTTTCTCTTGATATGGTAACAGTACATCTGTATATGCAAAATAAGCAGTTCCTAAATTTACAATTATAAAGATTCCTAAGAAAACTTTGCTGAGCCATTCTTTTTTTAATATAATCACCAGCAACAATGGAACTCCAACCAGCCACCCAATCAATACTGTACGGATTCCACCCAATCCAAAAATTTTGAAATATGCATAAATTCCTGCCGCACATACCGTCTGATAATAACCATTCTGTACCTGGGAATATTTCATATTTGCTCCTACTGCAACAATCGTTACAACCACAACTGCACTTGACACCAATATAACACGTTTTTTCCTGTCAAGTTCCAAAAACCTTTTCACACCCACCAATACAAGAAAGCCCAGAATGCCTTCTGTATAACGCCCGTAAAAGAGATGATCAACCCTGGTAATGCGAACTAATGCCATTGCAGACACTCCCAACATTCCTAAAGCAGTAAGGATGGCCCACAGATTTATATAAAAATCATTTCCTAAGGATTCCTCATGGCACCTTATGACTGCTTTGAAGACTCCCACCAACGTCACAACTCCTCCTATATAAACCCAATATCCGCTAGAAACTATTAAATAATAAATCTGCCCGCATAGCTGATAAATCATATCTTTAAATGAAAATTTTTCTCTTAAGTTATTCACTACACCTTGATAATCATTCGTCAATACTTCACCTTTCAAATAGAAATTCCCTTGTAAGAATTCTTTTAACAAGTGCCCCCCAACAAATATCAACACCATTACCACAGCAACTATGATAAGTGCTTTTCTATTTTTTCCTTTTATTTTACCTCCTATAATGGCAGCCAGTAAAAATAACAAGAATGCTATTAAGATTCCTATATTTCTTTGGTGAATATAGTATAAATAAACACAGAAAACTCCTGCACCGTACAAATATTTCATTTTTTCTGTTTTTACAAATCTGACTACTAAATATGAAATTATCCAAAACAAACATGTAATACAAGATTCTGACCAAGCTAATTTTGTATTTACAAGAATTCCCGAGTATGCACATAAAGTAAAAGCTATTGCATTTTCCCAGAATGCAGTTATTTTTATCTCTAACTCCGCCATTACTTTATAAATAACTACATACGAAACCAAAATAAATACAGCATTTAATAAAAGTGCTCCTCTATAAATCCACACACCATCTTTCAATATCCAGAATAATGGAACCAAAAACAAGCTGTATCCCCAAGAATAATATTGTTTTATTCCTACCCCAGACCAATCTTTTCCTGCCATCATTGCAGCATTTCCTATATATCCAAGTTCGTCCTTGCTCATAACAAGCGAATACGCATCCAAAATCCCATAAATACACAATAACAATAACAATACAAATCCGATATAATACTCAATTCTATCTTTTTTCAAAATCTTTCTCCTAATCCTGATCTACACCGTCTGCATAGGCGATCATTCTTGCCAGATACCATATCTCCAAACTTGAATATTTCTGTCCGATGATCCGCTCTGCATAGAGTCTTGCCAGCCACTTTTTATCTGCGTAGATTTCTTCCGGCTTTTCTTCTTTTGTTAAATCCTGATTTATTTTTTCGTGTTTATTATAAGCATCCCGGATGAATTTCAGGGTATCTTCTGCTACAACTTTCCACCGGAAACGCTCTAAACGTTTCTTTCCCTTTTGTAAAAGTTCCTCTAAATTGGTTTCTGACAATGCCTGTACCAGTCCTCTGGTGATATCCGATACATCATTCGGATTGACTAAAACGGCTCCGTCTCCTCCGACTTCCACAAGGCTGGAATTATTTGATGTTAAAACCGGAGTTCCACATGCCCAGGATTCCACGACCGGAAGTCCGAAACCTTCATACTTCGATGGAAATGCTGTCAGGTGTGCTAAATTATATAAGATCAGAAGCTCTTCATCCGTAACAAAATTCGTACAGATGACTCTTCCCTCTGCACCGGACTCTTTTGCAAGCTTCATAAAGCCATCCACCGCTTCCTGTGACAGCTTACAGACAATGACTAACTGATACTGTTCCTTTAACTCTTTTGGCATTGCTCCAAAGGCACGGATCAGTCCATCCAAATTCTTTCTGCCGTCTGCACCTCCCGTACAGATAATAAAGGAATCCGTAATGCCGAATTTTTCACGGATCTCTCTTTCTGTTTCAGCGGTAACCGGGATCTCTTTGAATCTTTCATCTACTGCACCCCAGATAACATCGATCTTCTCCGGTGCAAAATCCATGTATTTGATCATATCCTGCTTTACACTCTCGGAAATGACTAAGATCTGATCCACCCATTTGAGCATATCGATCCTCATCTCATAGTACTGCTTTGCACGGCTGAAACGTGGAAAATACTGATCCTTTCTCATGTATGGAATAATATCATATACCGTTGCGACAACCGTCACACCCTCAAACCATTCCTTACGGTAAAGTGTCATATTCTCATCAAACGGAGATGTCATATAGAACACATCGATCTGATTGTCCTTTAAAAAACGCTTTACGACTTTTCCGACCAATTCATAGTTAATACGGTCATGCAGTAAAAAATTGCCTTTTCCGAAAAAATAAAACTCCTCATGCAGATTTGACGCATCCTCCATGAACTCACCAAGAGAAAAATCCGCCTCATAGGTATTTAAAAAGAAATACCGGTTTTCTTTATCTATTTCTGCCATTTTTAAAAACTGGCTCTTCGTGTAATTTCCAATTCCACGGTTCTTACTTGCAGGTCCTAAAATCCCAACAGAATCAAATCCTATATTCATTCGCTTACCTCCTGCTGTTCATTGATCTGTGCCAAGGCTTCCAAAATTCCCTCCTGTGTCTCCTGGAGGTTGTGAAGCGTGTTCAATACCTGTCTGTTATAAGCAATCTGTTTTTTTGCAAATGGTCCCATGAAAAACACCTTAAATATTTTTCCAAATACACGTCCAAACAGGCGTTTCATCCTCGAAGGGTCCTGCAGATCATAGATTGCAAGTGAATAGTGCTGTTCTAATTCATCTAACATATCGTCTAATTTCTGCATTTCGCTTTCCATATAGGAACTGTCTTTTTGTTCAAAACAAAGACGAATCGCTTCTTTTTTACTGATCAGCTGCATAAAGATTTCTCTTTCTGCCTCTGAACGAAATTCCAGTTTTTCCATATCCGCTACTCCTTCTGCACTTCCTCTAGTTCCCAACTGTGCGGAATCCGCACAACTCCGATATCACTCTTAGAATTGTATAATTCAAACGGCATGACTTCTCTGTAAAAATCAATCGGTTCCTCTAAATCAGTCTGGATCGCTAAATCCAGCGAATAAGAACCCTCTAATAAATCCATCTCTTCTAAGCGGATACGCACCGTTCCATCTTCTGTGAAACTCAGATCACCGATATTATCAATATGCGTATTACATCCGTAACAGTGCATGCCATCCCGACGGAAAATACCAAATCCCATCATGGCTTTTTCTACCGGCTCATTGACATGGAACTGAACCTGAATTATGATCGGTTCGCCACAGGTAAAGGCTCTCTGCTTCTTTCCTTCGGCATTCTGCATCTCCACCTCGGTAATGACCACCCGCTTGTCGCCGTAACGCTTTTCATCCTCTGCCTCTGCTTCCTGTGGCTCCGGCGGTACGAATTCGTTCACATTCTCATTTGCCATCTTTTTACGCATTTCATTCATGTAGCTTTGATATTTCGGATGTACGTCACGCGGTGTACCGCTCAACTTGATCTGTCCGTCCTGCAGCCAGATCGTCCGGTCACAGATCTGCTCGATCTGTCCTAAGGCATGGGATACGATAATGATCGTCGTTCCCCGCTCTTTGATCTCTTTTAATTTATCAAAACACTTCGCCTGGAAATTCGCATCTCCTACGGCTAAGATCTCATCGATCAGAAGGATATCTGCATTGACATTGATCGCAACTGCAAATGCCAGCCGCATATACATTCCCGAAGAATAGGTACGCACCGGATTGTCGATAAATGCCTGTAATTCCGAAAACTCAATGATCGTATCAAGTCTCTCTTCTATCTCCCGTTTCGAAAGACCGAAAATTGCCGCATTCGTATAAATATTCTCTCTTCCGCTCATATCCGGGTGGAATCCAGCTCCAAGCTCGATCAGACTCGAAACCCTGCCCCGCATCTCTACGGTACCGGAGGTCGGATAGATGATCTTCGTCAGCAGCTTTAAGGTGGTACTCTTTCCACAGCCATTGTGTCCGATCAGTCCGACCGCTTCTCCTTTTTTGACCTCAAAGCTGATGCCGTTTAATACCTGACGGTTCTCATAGCGGTTTCTCTTCCAAAAGAGCATCTTTTCCTTTAACTGGCTGCCTTTATCATAATAGACCTTAAACTGTTTTTTTAAATCTTTTACTTCGATTGCATTTTCTTCGCGCATCCTACAATTCCTCCGCAAAACCTTTCTGCAATTTTCTAAAACTGATATAACCGATCACGCAGACTACCACACCCAGCACTGCTGCCTGGATCAGGGTTGACAACTGCGGCACCTGCTTTGCATATAATACAGAGCGGTATGCCTCAATGACCGGCGTCATCGGATTGAGATTCCACAGCGGACGCAGCTTGTCCGGTACTAAATCTGAGGAATACATGATCGGGGTCAGATACTGCCATATCATTGCAATAATTCCTAAAATATAGGACAGGTCTCTAAAGTATACGGTCAACGCCGAACTAAGCAGGGCAATTCCCAGTGCCATGACATATTCCACCAGCATAATGATCGGAAGTGTCAAAAGTGCTAACGGGTTCAGTCCATGTCCGGTAAAAATAATCACTCCGAAAATAACCACAAAGCTCAAAAGCATATTGACAAAAGCTCCCGTGACATAGGAGATCGGTAAAACTTCTCTTGGAAAATAAATCTTTTTTAACATATCCTTAGAGGCTAGGACACTGTCTGCACCTCCTGTTAAGGATGCCGAGAAGAAAATCCACGGTACCAATGCCACGAATAAGAACAGATAGTATTTATCAATATCATTTTTTAAGATAATGGAAAATACCAGCGTATAGACTCCCATCTGTAACAGCGGATTGATAAATGTCCACATAAATCCCAATACGGAACCCTTATATCTGCCACGCAGATCTTTTTTTACCAGACTGAATATCATCTGGCGGTATGCATATAATTCCTTTAAATCCTTTATCATGCTTACTTACTCCTTCGAGGCAGCAATACCTCTGTAATTCTCGTAATCCATGTCTCTAATGCAAGAAATCCGGTCAACGCCATAAGTGCCAGTGACATCACCAATACATTCAGTGAATAGGCATACGGCACGGTTGCATCTCCTAAAATGGAAACCGGGCTGTATCCGATCGGTGCGATACAGAACACAAAGCAGACTGCATAGAAAACATCTCTTGGTTTTCCTTTATTCTCGTTTAAGAACAACATCAACGGAATGATCACAAAGACCATGGAATATGCATAGCTGAACGGCGGCATTCCTACCAGTACCGCTGTCAGTAAAAATATTTTTTTCCAGCGTTCTCTTGCTAAAAAGATACAAGGCAGATAGAACACATAGAATGCATAGAGTGCATACTGTAACAGTTTGTCGATCCGCGGTCCGCGGTGCTGTAACACGTCAAATACTCCATATACCGTATTTGAGAAGTTCAGACGGTATCCGTGTCCGATGCTTCCAAGGAAGTTCGATGCATTGGTCAGGTTAGATAACAATACCGTAAACTCTGAAAATCCACCAAAACACAAAAACGGAACAAAGAAGATCAATACTCCATAGATAATACATCTCTTTGCCTCTGCCCATCTCTTATCAAATAATAACATCAGTCCGAATACCACCGGATAGATCTTGATCGAGGTTGCGATCGCTAAAGAGATCAGTCCGATTTCCCTTAAGATCTTATTCTTGCTGTCATAAGTAAAAATGTAGACCATCAGAAATGCCATACAAAACCATACGATATTTCCTCTGTCAAACGAATACAGCACCGGCATACTCATTAAAGTCACGACCGAAAACTGTAATTTCTTTTTCCGGTCTCCCTTTAAGAACTTCCAGATCAATGCCAGCATGATCACTACAATGATCAGTGTATAGATCATATAGACCGTTAAGCCCTGTACGCTGTCACGCACGGCAAACATTCCGTGTTTTTTTGCCATATCCATTGGCAGGAATTTACTGAAGATCGTATAAATGACATAGGTCAGTGGCGGATAGATACATTTCTTTCCATAAGGGTCCCCACTGAAACAATCATTGATACTGTTGAAAAAATCCATAAAGATATCTTTTCTGTCATAAAACAAAAATTGATAAATACTTTTTCCACCTGTTGCTATTAAGGAAATCACAAATAATCCCAACATGATTCCCATCAGACCGTAAAAGACGGCATTGCTGCGTTTCTCTTTTTTCATCTTACTTCCTCTGGTTATTTTTCTTCGTTCTTTTTTTACGCCTCTTTGGCTTCCTTTCGGATCGCCTCCACGCGTTCTCTCATCATAGTTGTAATGCGTTTCTCACTCAACACCTCATTGATATGGAAAAGAGCATTATTCTTTATTATATCATAAAAAGCCTTATCTGCATATAAGCGTTTCATGTACTCTGCCGCCTGTGCAATATCCGCATCTGCCCAGCGGTTTCCTGCCTTAAACGGCCCGATGTCCTCGGTCAGTTCTATTAACCGGTAATCTACCATGCAGGCAGATTTTTCATCCATAAACTCTGTATTCGCAGACCAGTTTGTCGCGATACAAGGAGTGCCGTTCAACATTGCCTCTGCCATACCAAGCCCAAATCCTTCGGCACGATGAAGGGATACAAACACATCCACATCCCGAAGCAGGCTGTTGACTTCTATCTTTGTCAACATCTCTGTCATAAAATAGATATTGGTATATCCGTCAAAAAATTCACGGATCTTTTCCATATCTTCTTTGGCATTTCCTGAAATCTTAATGACCAGGCCGACCTCGTCATTTTCTTTACCAAATGCACGTTTGAATGCCTCTAAGGTGCCTAACGGATTCTTTCTTTCCATCATGCTTCCGTTGTCATACATCATCAAAAACAGAAATTTGTCCTCCGGCAGTCCAAAATATGCCCGGTCGTATTTTTCATCGGTCGGTGCTGTCACATGATACGGGATCGTATACACCGGCTTGTCTGTCACCTTGCGGATGCTGTTACTTACAAACTCCGCCGGTGTCCAGATCTCATCTACGATTGAAATGCAGTCTACCCATTCTTCCGGGAACTCCTCTAATTCCCAAAGCCAGAATGCGATATTATACCGGTAATCCCACACCTGTTTTCCAAGCTGCATATAAGATACCGTAAATTCATGTGCATTGATATGCAAAAGATTGATGTCGTATGGAAGTTCGTCCGAAAATTTTGCATCAAACTCATGCTCTGTCATGCTTAACTGTTCGGAAATATGATGTTCTTTGATGCTGTACGGCATCCCGGAGGCTTCTAACTCCGCTGCCACAAGACGGCTGCTCTGTCCTAAGCCCGAAGCCGCCTGGATACTTCCGATCAGGTTGATCCCTTCGGCATATCTGCCCGGCTCATAAGGTGCGATCTTTGCATCTTTTAATTTCGTTGTATTGCGATTCATATATGCTTTCTTTGCCCGGCTTAAATACTCCTGTGGGATGATCTTTACCAGTACCGGTTTTAAAGCATCCGTGATTTTAATTACTAAATTTGATACACTCATTTCATTTTTTCCTGTTCTTTTTCTTACTCTGTAACCTGCTGCCTGAAATATGCACTCAGGTTCTTTGCCAAATTCTGCGGCACATACCGCTCTATAATCTTCTCATAGCTGCCCTCTGTCGGCTGTTCGTAGTCTGACATCCGCTTTGCAAGCCGTTTTGCGGACTCCTTGTTATCATCCGAAATGGTAAAATAATTGATCTCATCTCCGATCAGCTCCTGAAAAATACTCAGATTGCTGGCAATGACCGGTTTGTCATAATTCATGACCTCTACTACCGGCATTCCAAATCCCTCTGCCCTTGACGGAAATAAAAAAGCACTGCACTGACGGTATTCTCTCTCTTTGTCTTCCTTAGTCAGATATCCTAAATAGGTTGCTTTTTTAGTCTGCTCCTGTACCTGTCTGATCTTCTCTTCGATATCCGCCTCACGGATCTTTCCCGCAAAGCGTAAATCCTTGGTTCCGCCTGCTTTCAGATATTCCAGATAGCCGTCTAATAAGATATCCGTCCCTTTTCGTTTTTCTAAATTTCCGACATAGAGAAATGCATTGTTGTCCTCAATTTCGCCATGCACGATCCTGTCTATAATGATATAGGATAAAAAGCTCTCTTTTTTTGCTGCCTGTGGAAAAATACGCTCCATATCCCGTTTTGTTTCCATGGAATTATAGATAAACGTATCGGCATATTTGAGGGTGTTTTTCAGCCCATAACGAAAATAATACTCATATTTTTTTCCAAAACACTCCGGCATCGTCAGCGGGAAGAGATCATGTACGGTGACCATAAATTTTCCATAAGGATTTGTCACTTTGATCGGTACTAAACTGTTACCCTCCCAGAAGATCTCCGGCCGGATCTCATGGATCACTTTTTGCAGATAGCGGTAATATTTAACCAGCCCAAAATTTTTTCCGACCGGTGTACCGTAACAGTGAAGTATGGCTCCCGCCTGCTCCATGGCCTGCATCTCATTGCTCGTTGCAATATCAGATAACAGATGGATCTCCATATCCGGCTCTTTGACCAGCTCTTTTGCAAAATTGTAGATATACATTCCGATTCCGCTTGGTTTTGTTCCCATGCTTCTCGCATCAATCAATATTTTCATTTTCTAAGTACCTTCTGATATGTGAGTTTTCTTAAAAAGGACGGCTGCATTGTCATTCCAAAGCTAAGAATACAGCCTGTCGCATATTCTTTGCCCGAAGTCAGGCCAAGTGTATGCTGCTCTTTTCGAAGTTGTCTGTACTGACGAAAATAAGCCACACCGCCTCTTCTTTCATAGAGTGCTTCACTGGTACGCGCTTTAACTAAGATTTCCGGCAGATTATAAAAAGCATATCCCTTTGCTAACATCCTGCTCCACAGATCATAATCCTCTAAATAAGGAAAATGCCGATAATTACCGGCATTTAACACATCCTGTTTCCGGAACATGACCGTCATGTGGTTTAACGGATTGCGGTATCTCGCATAAGGAAGGATATCCTCCATCAGACGCGGCATCCTTTTAATCCTCTCATAGGTACCCTCATCGTTAAATTCTCTGATGAAGCCACCGCAGACGGAAATTTCAGGATGCTGCTGCATATACGCATACTGCTGCTCTAAACGTTTTGGCATCATCACATCGTCGGTATCCATTCTTGCGATCAGTTCATAGGAGCAGAGTGTCACTCCTTCTGCGAGTGCCCTGCCTAACATCTGATTTTCTTTGTGTGGATAGACCTTCAGATTCGAACATCTCTTCTGATATTCTTCGATCACCGCGTCTAATTCCGGTGTCAGTGTCCCATCCTCGATCAGCACGATCTCTTCCGGCTGTCTGGTCTGTGCCAAAATGCTTTCCATCGTCTCACGAAAATATTCCGGTTTTTCTTTTTTATAAATAGACATCAATACAGATATTCCCATATTACACCTTCTTAATACTTTGTTGTGGTCTTACTTTCAATCTCCCGCTTTAAGGCTGTAATCTGATTTTCATCGATTCCCTCGGAATTTTCTTTTTGCAGGATAACCTTAAATGTCATCAACAGTATCTTGATGTCCAGCCAGAAGCTGTAATTTTCAATATACAGCATGTCCAACTTTAATTTATCATATGGTGTCGTATTGTATTTTCCATACACCTGTGCATATCCGGTCAGTCCCGCTTTTACTTTCAAACGATAGCGGAATTCCGGTATGATCTCTTCGTACTGGCTTGCGATCTCCTGCCGCTCCGGTCTTGGACCGACGATCGACATATCGCCTTTTAAAATATTAAATAACTGTGGTATCTCGTCAAAATGGATCTTACGGATCAGTCTGCCGACCGGTGTGATCCTGTCGTCATGCTTTTTCGCAAGCTGTGCACCATTTTTTTCCGATTCTATACACATACTGCGGAATTTGATAATTCCAAACTCCCTGCCATCCTGTGTCAGTCTTGCCTGTTTAAAAAATACCGGACCTCTGTCATATGCTTTGATCGCAATAGCTGTCAGAAGCATAAATGGTGACAGGATGATAATTCCGATCAAAGAACCGATAATATCCATGGCTCTTTTGAAAATCCGCTGATCCATGCTGAATCCGTTATTGCGACACAGATAAAGCGGCGTATCAAACAGATGTATTGATTCGGAACCTGAAATGATGATGTCCGAAAGTTTTGGTGTTACATAGATACGGATAGATTTTTCAAAACAGAATTTCAGGATCTTATTTCTCGTATGAGCCGGAAGGTCACAAAGTACGACCGCCTCATAGTCCGGAATCCGTTTTGTCAGTTCTTCATATCCGATTGCAATACTCTCTGCTCCGCAGATATTGTATTTATCTCTTCGTGAATTTACTTTTTTGATCAGATCATCCGGGGAATATTTTCCATAAATGATCAGCATCTTCCGCGGCGGATAAAGCCGCACAAAAAGCCAGCGCACCGTATACGCCCACGGTACGACAAACAGTATCTCTGCCCAGGTGATCATAATGATCGGCCCGATCGGCATATAATCTCTGCCGATCATACAGATCTGCAGATATCCGATCGCATTACTTGCTAAAATTGCCAACAACTGCGACAGGCAGATATCTGATATCCGAAGATATCCCACCTTATAACCGCCCATAACCCTCGTAAAGAAGAAGAGGATTAAGACATACATACCGACAACCGCCCAGTTACCACGGCGGAAGAACGGCATAAAAATGACTCTGCTGTAATATTCATACCATATATATGCAAAGCACATTCCCTGAAAAAATAAAATGACTGCGTTTGCCAAAAAGTTCAGCATTCGCTTGTATTGTTCTCTGTTATTCATTGCTTGCCCTCTTTAAGCCTCCGTTTTTTCTCCCTTAAATGCCCAGAGCTTGTTCATCAGGAAGTTGACCGGGATGCTTACTACCAGATTGATCAATGGTGCAAGGTATTTTGAAATTCCAAACACACGGATCCATACATAAGAAAGTATGTTACTTAATATGATTCCCGTAAAACCATAAGATATATATGTCTTTAACAACGCTTTCCACGGGGAGCGTTTCTCGCCTTCCTCTAAACCGAATACATAACGGCTGTTCCAGTAGAAGGACCAGAGCACACTCAGAAGGAATGCGATCGTATTTCCTAAAATATAATCATACCGTTCAAAGATATGCAGCTTTGCACAGGCAAAAAGTACCAGTACATTCAAAGTATAGGAAATGACCGTATTTGTGACTCCGACTACTCCGAACTTGACGAACTGCATAAATCCATCCCAGCGTTTTTCTAAAAATTTCAGATGAAGGAAACGGACAAAGATTGCATAGAGCATCTTATCTAAGATTTCCCACAGTCTGACTCCTGTATTTTCCATTATTTTCTCCTATGCGTCAAAATTAATTCTTTCTGCTTCCACAACCAGCGGACGGTTCATCAGCCGCTTATTCATGCTTAAGATGTATTCTCCTAAGAATCCGATAAAGAATATCTGGATCGAACCTAAGAAAAACATTCCGATCAGAACCGGTGCCATTCCTGCCGCAAAACGATTCCACCAGATCAGTTTCATGACCAGATAAACGATTGCAATGATAAATCCGATCGCACTGAATATTGCTCCTATGATCGTACAAAGCCGGAGTCCGATCTTTGTATAGGATGTAATACTAAGCATTGCCGCATCGAATAAGGTAAAGAAGTTATTATGTGTCTTTCCTGCTCTTCGCTGTGGCTGCTCATACGGTATTTCTTTTCTCTCATAGCCAAGTTCGGCTACGATTCCACGCAAAAACGGTGTTGGGTCTTTTAAATCCCGAAGCACCTGTACAAAATCTTTATCATAAAGTCCGGAACCCGTAAAATGTTCGATCTGCTCTACGTCTGAGAATTTTTTGATCATCTTATAATACAGACTGCGCAGATGATACATCATCTTGTTCTCTTTACTGCTTGTCTTGATTCCGATGACGATCTTATAACCTTTTTCCCACTCTCTGACATATTTCGGTATCAACTCTACCGGGTCCTGGAAGTCACAGCACATGGAAATCGTACAATCTCCTGTCGTCTGTAAGATTCCATAATACGGCGAATTGAACTGTCCAAAGTTTTTTGCATTAAAGATTGCTTTTACATGCGGATTCTTTTTACAGATTTCACGCAAAAGCGGTCTGGTCGCATCTTTTGAATCGTTGTCTATAAACACCAGTTCATAATCATATTCCGGCAGTTCTTTTGCAAATATATCCGCAACTGCCTCACTCATCGGTACTACATTCTCTTCCTCATTATAACAAGGAATCAATACACTGATTTTTTTCATGTTCCTTTATCCTCTTATCCCTTAGTCTTACAATATTTTAACAGCTCATCTTTTCGGATCGCTTCCGTGTCGAGCCGGTCTAAATTTTCTTTATAATAGTCGTATAACTCTTTTATACCCTCCTTGTAGGAAGTAAATACAAAATCATTTCCCATGTTCTCTAAAAGTCTGGTATTGTCTGCGGTATACTGATAGTTCAGTCCCGGATTCTTAACCGTGACTTCGCTTTTAAAATCCCCGATCTCGTTGATGATCTCTACAATGCTGCAAAGATCAATGGATTCCGTCGGAGTGATATTGAACTCCCGGTTTGGCACATCCTCCTCGATCAGCCTGTCCATGACCTTTAAAAAATCTCCTAAATACAGATAGTCAAATACGACATTCTGATTAATGACGATCGGCATCTCTAACAGATTCTTCATGATCGCATTGGAGATGAATTTGAACGTGTAATCTTCTCCCTGTCCGTACAGTCCGAATATGATCGGATTGTATATGATTCCCGGTTTATTGGAGGACTCCCGCACTCCTAAATATTCAGACATCACATATTTGCTGTATCCATAATCATCTTTCGGGATCACGGTTCCTATCGTATCCTCTTTTACTTTTACAAGGTCTCTTGCCTTGTTGTACTGCGCACCGCTTCCAAAATTGATCAGCTTCATGCCGTCTTTTAAACAGCGTTCCATATTGAAAAACATTTTTAAGTTGTTGCCGATGACATCCGGTGCTGCTACGTCATAGCCTGTCTTTCTCGAACCGCCCTGGTTCGCACAGTGGAATACCACATCTATGTTTTCTTTCTCAAAAAACTCCGTCACCGCCTGCTCGTCTAACAGACTGAACTGCTCGCGGGTAATCGGATATACTGTATATTTGTCCTGCAGATGGGCGGTCAGTGCCTTGCCTACAAAGCCTCTCGCACCCATGATCGCTATCTTTTTCATGTTGTTTCTCCTTGAAGTCATACTAAGCGTAATTATCCATAATCTTTATTATTATATTTGATTCTTCCATATAATTCAAGTCATTCGGGGTGGGTTCATATAAAATTAAGAAAGAGAGGGCGGTGAGTCCCCGGTACGGAACGTGTGTGAAGGATAAGAAGTGCTACGGATTCCGCACGATAATATATTGGTTCCTGACGCAGCCGACCTCGATTCGCCATCCATGGCTCAGCTCGGTCTTTGGCAGACTTCCTGTCTGCCAACTGCTGTTTTCGCCGGAATCCAAGCACTTCTAATCCTTTACACAATGTTCCGTACCGGGGACTCATCCGCCGTGCTGTAGTGGATGGGAACGCTGTGGTATTAATAAGAAACCATTTTGCGAGGCTTTCGTCATGACGAGCTTCTTAGCAGTCCTCTCTTTCCTGCCTGTCTGAGTCCGTAGGACGAGTTGCAGGAAAAGAGGACGGATCAGCGGAAGCGAGGAATAGAAAACTTGACCAACTCCCACAATTTCGCTATGATACCCTTAGATAAATTACAGGAGGATACAAAGATAAATGAAACAGTACAAGGCAATTTTATTTGACTTAGACGGCACGTTGCTGGATACCTCGGAAGGCGTGATCAGCAGTGTACAGTATACGATAGACACTCTTGGATATGAAAAGTTAGATGTGGGACAAATGCGAAGTTTTATCGGACCGCCGGTACACAGACGTTTACGGGAGATTTACGGAATCAGCGAAGAGGAATCCCTGCGTGCGATGAATATTTTCCGTTCCCATTACGGTGGCGATGATCTGTTAAAAGCCCATGCCTATGAGGGCATGAAGGATTTACTCCTCTATCTGCATGAAAAAGGCTATCAGCTTGGCGTTGCAACCTACAAGCGTGAGGACATGGCAAAACGTGTATTGGAGCATTGCGGCATTGCTTCCTGTTTTGATTCGATCCACGGTTCGGATGCCGCCGGAAAATACTCCAAAGCAGATGTTGTCCGCAACTGCATCCACGCACTGGGTGTAGATGATCCGGCTGATGCGGTGCTGGTGGGCGACAGCGACAACGATGCGGTGGGTGCGCATGAGATCGGTCTTGGATTCGTCGGCGTGACCTACGGTTTTGGTTTTTCTTCCAAAGAAGATGTACTTGCCTTTGAACCGGATGCCGTTGCTGCCGATGTAGCACAATTAAAGGAGCTCTTCTAATCCGGAAGAGCTCCTTTTATTCTTATTTTATTTCTATGCTGTTCTATCAGCACTCTTATAAAATTCACGATATTATCGATCAGCAGCAATCCTGCAAAGACAAACATTGCAATATTCGTCGCTGTCAATGTAATGTTGACTCCCTTTTTTGTCATCAACTGGAACGGATTGAGTATGACGATCATTGAAAGCATATATAAAATATCCAGCCAGTTGTGTTCTTCTTCATTGAAAAAGAGAACTACGATCGGGAACAGGTACAATCCACAGTAAAATCCGCTGTTGGTTGGCAGTAAGATAATAATGGAAACTAACATCGCCGCCTTTTTCCACCAGGTTTTCTGCTTGGAAATGACGATGATCCCTATGATCGCTAAAATATAGAAAATAATCTTTAACACTTCATTCCACATATCTCTGGTGTCCCCACTCTTCATCTGAGAGAGGAAGAACAGATAGCCAAAACGCGGGTTATGTGTAAACATATATTTTTCGCCGTTTTCACCGAGATTTACCAGCCATTGCGTGATATTATACTTAAATCCGGTTCCGATCAGGGCAAACGGGCCAAAGCAGAACAGCAGTCCGTAGATCATCAGACGTATCGCTTCTTTCCAGCGTTTTTCCCAGATCAGCAGGATTCCGAAAATTGCAGGATATCCCTTGATCGCCGCTGCAAAGGCAAGTGCGATAAACGCCCATTCCCGCAGCACTTTATTTTCACTCTGGTAATGCTCGATAAAGCATACCATTCCGATGACTGCAAGATAGATCACATTTCCACGCTCATAGGAAAACAGTGCGATCCCGGAAAATGCCAGTGCCAGTGTCATCAGCCACTTTGTTACCGGTTTTCCTTTTTTCATCTGGAACAACTGGATAAACATGATCAGGATCATCAATAGCATGACATAGTTTGCGATCGTCAGGTTTGTCGTCCACATTCCGACATCTACGCCGTCATCTCGATACTCTGCAAAATTCACTGCTTTTGCCAGCCAGTAAAAGATCAGATAGGTCAGTGGAAAATAACCTTTTTCCGATGGTCCGTTCAATGCATTGAAATACGGATCATGCCATGCCGAGTAACGGAGTACGTTGATGTAATCAGCAAAGTAGTCACTCGTTTTTCTGAAAAAGACATTCCACTGTGTACCCTTGTCATCATGGAATAACCAGTACAGGAACAAACCTATCAGAATTGCCATCAAAACATAAAAAATATATTCCAGTTTTAATTTTTCTTTTTTCATACCCTCAACCACTACTGTAATTTATTTGCCTGATACTCCGCTCTGTCTAAGAATGGGAACATATCATCAATTGGCGGTGATACGATCTTACCGTCCGGCAGTACCTTAGAAGATAATTTCGGCGCAAAATTCTGTGCTTCATCTAAAATTGCCTCGCACAGTACAGGACCGTCTGTATTCAGAACCTCCTGTAATTTCTCTTCAATACCGTCTAACGAATCAATCTTGAAATACCGGAATCCGAAGGTATCTGCTAATTTATCAAACGGTGGGAAGTTCACACCATTGCCGTCGCAGACTCCGACCAGTCCGTTTTTAAACAGATTGTTCTGTGTCTGGCGGATCGAATGATAACCGTTGTTATTCAGTACAAACAGTTTCATATTGCAGTTGTTGTAGCGGATCGTCTGCAGTTCCTGAAGGTTCATCATCAGACTTCCATCTCCGTCTAAACAGATGACTCTCTTTTCTCCTTCTGCAATGCAGGCACCTAATGCTGCCGGCAGTCCATAGCCCATGCTGGCACATCCGGAATTGGTAAAGAGTCTCTGACCTTTTTTGATCTCTGCTGCCTGGAAAGAAACTACACAGGCACTTCCGTTTCCGGTTACAACGATATCGTTCTCTTCTAATCCTTCAAAAAGTTTTTTCATAAAGACATATGGATTTACCGGAGATTTCTTCTCATAATATTCCGGTAATACTGCCGGGTATTTTTTATTGGTTGCCTGGCAGAACTCTAACCATTTTTGATGCTCCTCATTTTCCACGGAAACATCTGCCTTTAACAATTCCTGTAATAAATCTTTGACATCGGCATGTACTTTCATATCCGGGAAAATGGTCGGTTTGTTCAATTCGTTTTTATCAATATCTACAACGATCTTAAATGCCTTTTTCGCCCAGTCTTTATAGTTGTAACTGATCTGTCGGATGTTCAGACGGCATCCTAATGTCAGTACCAGATCTGCATTTTCTACCGCAAAGTTACCACCGCGTGTTCCAACGGTGCTTGGTCTTCCGACAAACAGCGGATGTGCATCCCATAAGACATCATGGGCATTCCATGCAGTTACTACAGGTATATTTAATTTTTCGATAACTTCAATAAATTCCTTGTGTGCATCGCCAAGACGGATTCCCGTACCTGCTAAAATCAGCGGACGTTTTGCTGCTTTGATCTTTTCTAAAATCTCCACAGCGGTAGATGCTTCTACCTTTGGCGGAATCTCTTCGGCACATTCGGATTTGTCAAAATGTTTCAGGTCATCAGTATCTACGATGGCTGCCTGGATATCTAACGGCACATCTAACCACACAGGGCCGCCTCTGCCTGCTTTGCTTAAGTATAATGCCTTTTCTAAATGATATGCGATCTCGTTTGCTTCTACGATCATATGTGCATATTTTGTCATTGGTTTAACACTTTCCACGATCTGATATTCCTGATCGCCTAACTGACGTACCGGAACATCGGTAGACCATGTCGTCGTCTCTCTTTTTACCTGTCCGGACACGATGAACATTGGAATGGAATCTAACCATCCGCCCAATACACCGGTCAATGCATTCGTTCCTCCCGGACCGCTGGTAACGCAGACTGCGGCTAATTTATTGGTCAGTCTGGTATAACCTTCTGCCGCAACAGAACATCCCTGCTCATTGTGGTTAAATACACAATGCAGCCCTTCCTTATGGCCAAAGCTGTCATCTAAATGCATGGCTCCGCCACCGGTAATCATAAACATCGTATCAATTCCGTTATCCACAAGAAAATCTGCGATATAATCTGATACTTTCACTTTCATTTGCTTATCTCCTCACTACTCTGCATACAATGAGTCTGTAATAAACTCCATCTCCAGCTCATCTGACAATGTCTTTAATACTGTGCAGACATACTCATTTAAAGATTCTGCCTGTTTTTTGCTGAATTTATATTCCATGTTCGGGTTCACATAATTCTTTCTTCGATCCCCCATATATCCATCAAAGCCGCCCAATGCAACTTTCTTTACGCCAAGGCGGATCATGACCTTCAACAGCATGATAAAGGAATTGTCGATGATCTCTGCATCCTCATCTAAGAGTGTTGCATATTTTAAGGTATAGTCAAATTTTCCGCTTGTCTTTGTTACATTTGACGTTGCGATCACTTTAAATTCGTCGCCTTTTTGCAGCAGCTCGGTTGCTAACTGCACATAACGCTTCGCATTACTGAGAAAAATATAATCCGGTTTAAACAATTCAGATACGAAGTTGATCGATACGATGATCGGATCGTTTTCTTTTACATAGGACTCAATACGGTCTTTCTGTTTTTCCACATTCATTCCCGGTCCTAAGAGCAGCACATTTCTTCCGGCAAATGCTTTTGTCAGCTCTGCCATGTCTGCCGTATCATCCACATCGACATTCTGATATTCTAAATAGAGGTTCTCTAAATAGTTCTTATCGTATAAAAGCTTCTTATCGCCCTCTAATTTTCCAAGGATCTGATTAATTGCCTTTACGGAAAGGGTTCTCTTATTCATCAGATCCGAAACATAGTTCGGATGGCAGTTGTTCAATGCCGCAATGAAGAAGAACATATTGTACCCCCAGGTTGCGGGCTTATAGAAATCCATGATATTCGCATCGATTGCTTCTAAAATCTGGCTGATATGGTAATTTTTTCCAAAGCAGTCATTTAAATGCATTGCCACTAACTCGATTGGTGCATTTCCGGCACTTTTTCCCATACCGTAAATACTTCCGTCTACTAACATCTCACGGTCTGTCTTCTGGGATGCCATCTCGATACAGTTCGCATAACCCATCTGAAAATTGTTATGACCATGATATCCGATCCCGATCTCAGGTGCTAAGTGTTCATTTAACAAATCAAAATAATGCTTTAAATTCTCCTGATGCATGAGTCCGTAAGTATCTACCATGGATACCGCATATGGTTTTACTTCATTAGCAAGACGGATCAGATCCATCATTTCATCGTCTTCATAAGTTGTCACGGATACAAGCTGTGCAAAAACTTTATAACCGAGTTTTTTTATCTCTGCACAGTAAGCCAGCGCATCTTTTCTTAAATGTTTTTTAAAGATAACACGGATACCGTCTAAAAAGCTCTCGCTGCAAGGTTTTATATTTTCCAGTTTACAGGTACCATAGTCGATCATTCCGACTACCATTGCCTGTTTTCTGTCCAGTCCGCCGTAAATCTTTTCTACGCTGTCCGTATCCGGCATAATGCTGCGGTTGATATCAAATGGTCTTCTGTCATCTAAAAAACCGATTTCGATAATATCAATGTTTGCATCTACCATACGTTCAAACACACTTACAAGATTATTGTGTCCAAAATTCCAGTCATTTACATAACCGCCGTCACGCAGCGTACAGTCCAATAACTTGATCTCTCCCATGAATCTATCTCCTTACTGCTGATCTACAGCCTCTTTAATGGTCTTTGCCATATAATCGATCATTTCATCGGTCATTCCCGGATATACACCTACCCAGAACGTGTCATTCATAATTCTGTCTGTGTTTGTCAGTTCTCCGACAATGCGGTAACCCTCTCCGGTTGCTCTCATCTGGTCAAAGCATGGATGTTTTGTCAGGTTTCCGGCAAAGAGCATACGGGTCTGTACACCATGATTTTCCACATACTGTACGACTTTGTTTCTGTCTACGCCCTCTTTACAGGTGATCAAGAATCCAAACCAGCTTGGGCGGGAATTCTCACATGGTACCGGAAGGATCAGCTTATCCTCTGTTCCTGCAAGACCTGCTTTTAAGCGGTCAAAATTTTCTCTTCTTCTCTCTACGAATTTCGGGAATTTTATGATCTGTGCACATCCGACTGCTGCCTGCATATCGGTTGCCTTTAAGTTATATCCAAAATGTGAATATACATATTTGTGGTCATATCCTAACGGAAGTTCGCCATACTGTTTGTCAAAACGATGTCCGCAAAGGTTGTCCTGTCCGGATGCACATACGCAGTCACGTCCCCAGTCTCTCATAGAACGGATACATTTATTTAATAACGGATCATTGGTATAAACGGCTCCACCTTCGCCCATGGTCATATGATGTGGCGGATAAAAACTGGAAGTTCCGATATCACCAATGGTTCCTGTGAATTTCTCTTCTCCATCGATCACATATTTAGAACCAAGTGCATCACAGTTGTCCTCGATCAGCCAGAGATCGTGCTTGTCACAAAATGTCTTAACTGCGGATAGATCAAACGGATTTCCTAATGTATGAGCTGCCATAACTACTTTTGTCTTATCGGATAATGCAGCTTCTAACTGTGTAACATCGATGTTGTACTGTGGGATGGTTACGTCTACGAATACCGGAACAACACCGTACTGGATCGCCGGTGTTACCGTTGTAGGGAAACCTGCTGCTACTGTGATCATTTCATCGCCCGGTTTTACCTGACGCTCGCCTAATAATGGGGATGTCAGTGCCATAAATGCATTCAAGTTTGCAGAAGAACCGGAGTTTACTAAAGAGCAGTATCTTACTCCTAAATATTCTGCAAATGCTTTTTCAAACTGTGCGGTATATCTTCCTGCTGTTAACCAGAACTCTAAAGAACTGTCTACAAGATTTACCATCTCTGCACTGTCATATACACGGGATGCATAAGGAATTCTGTCGCCTTCCTGAAATGCTTTTTTCTGATTATGGTAGGTGTTACAGTATTCCTCTACCATTTTTAAAATTTCTTCTTTTGCCTGCTGTTCTGTCTTATTTTCAAACATTCTTATTTTCCTCCAAAGAACTCATTAATCTGTTCGTCCATACATTTCGGGATGTCTCCCTTTGCAAAGTAAACCTTTGACCACTCTACAGTCTTTTCAATGGCTTCTTCCACATGCCATCTTGGGGACCAGCCAAATACGGTTTTTACTTTTGAGCAGTCCAATTTTAAAAAGTTTGCCTCATGAGGGCCTCCCATGAACTTGTTGATCCACTTCATGCCTTCGCCCCACTTTGCACAGAAGATGTCTACCAGTTCTCCTGTTGTAACGCAGTCACAGTCATCCGGTCCCACGTTATAGAAGCCTGCGTATTTTTTATCCTCATACTGCTCTTTCGCTATCGTCAGATACATTGCAAGAGGTTCTAACACATGCTGATATGGTCTTGTGGAATGTGGGTTACGCACAATGATGTCCTCTTTTTTCTCGGCTGCTCTGACACAGTCCGGAATGATCCTGTCATTTGCAAAATCCCCGCCGCCGATCACATTTCCGGCTCTTGCCGTAGACACTGCCACATCCATCTCATTATAAAAAGAATTGATATAGCTGTGTGTTACCAGCTCTGAACAGGACTTGCTGTTCGAATATGGATCATAACCGTCTAATGGCTCGTTCTCACGATAGCCCCATTCCCACTCATTATTTTTATATACCTTGTCTGTCGTAACATTCAAAAAGCTCTTCACACAAGGGTTCTGTCTCACACATTCACAGATATTAACGGTTCCCATCACGTTTGTCTCGTATGTATAAACCGGATCTTTATAAGAATCACGGACAATCGGCTGTGCTGCAAGATGCAGTACGATTTCCGGCTGTACTTCTTCAAATACTTTGCTTAAATGCTCCCTGTCGCGGATGTCTCCGATAATGGAATTCATCTGATCTTCCACACCACACATAGAGAACAGATTCGGCTCTGTCGGCGGCTCTAAAGAATATCCTGTCACTTCTGCCCCTGCATTCACTAAAATGCGGCAGAGCCAGGAACCCTTGAATCCGGTATGTCCTGTCACTAAGACTTTTTTATCTTTATAAAACTGTAAATCCATTGTTTTCTCCTACCATACCATCCAAGGTGCTTCCCCGGATGCGATCATTTCTTCTAATTTTTCTCTGTCACGCTGTGTATCCATGCACTTCCAGAATCCGTGATGCATATATGCTTTCAACTGTCCTTCTGCTGCCACAGTCTCTAACGGCTGTTTTTCAAACACTGTGGAATCACCTTCAATGTAATCAAAGATTTCCGGGTTTAACACCATAAATCCTGCATTGATCACGCCACCGTCGGAATCAGATTTTTCGCGGAACTTATTGATCGTTCCGTCCTCATCAATTTCAAGTACGCCGAACTGCTGTCCTACGTTTACGGCTGTCATTGTTGCAATCTTACCGTGACTCTTATGGAACTCTACCAGTTTATCAAGATCAACATTTGATACACCATCACCATAAGTAAGCATAAATGGCTCATTATTGACATAATCTTTAATACGTTTGATCCTTCCTCCGGTCATTGTGTTGAGTCCTGTGTCGATCAATGTGACTTTCCAAGGCTCTGCCACGTTGTTATGAACGATCATTTTGTTGTCCTGTGTAAAATCAAACGTGATATCGCTGTTATGCAAATAATAATTTGCAAACCACTCTTTGATGACATGCTGTTTGTAACCACAGCAGATGATAAATTCATTATGACCAAAATGAGAATAGTATTTCATAATGTGCCAAAGGATTGGTTTTCCTCCAATCTCTACCATTGGCTTCGGTCTTAAATGACTTTCCTCGCTGATCCTGGTTCCAAATCCTCCCGCTAACAATACAACTTTCATTTTTTACCTCTTTTCTTTCTCTAACGTTTTTCTTATATTTTATATTCTGATTGGTTTTTTACTCGCCAAGTCCGTTTTCTACTGCTGCAACTACACCTTTTAAGGCGTCTTCTTCGTCCTCGCCCGTGCATACAAACTCAATCTCGTCTCCCGATTTAATGCAGGCACCTAAAACGCTTAATACGCTCTTTGCATTTGCCGTGTTATCACCATATTTAAATGTGATCAGTGATTTATACTGCATTGCCGCTTTACACAACTCTCCTGCCGGTCTTAAATGTAATCCTGTCGGATTCTTAATTGCTACTTTTTGTGATACCATAAAGTATTCCCCTCTCTTTTCTATACATTATACATCATAGTCCCATATTTTACAGCATGATACTGCTGATCAGTTCCGCTAACTTCTGTGCCTCACTCTCTATCAGCTGCTGGTCTTTTCCCTCTATCATAACCCTTACTAAAGGCTCTGTTCCGGAAGGACGGATCAGCACTCTGCCTTCTCCTGCAAACTTTGCTTCCACTTCGGCAATAGCCTCGGCAATCTCAGCATACTCTTCAAAGTGTTCCTTCTTATGGTTTGGCACCTTTGCATTGACTAATGCCTGTGGAAGTACCTCCATGATCGAAGCTAACTCTGAGAGTTTTTTCTTCGTCTCTGTCATGACCTGTAACAGATGTAATGCACTGAGCAGTCCGTCGCCTGTGGTGTTTTCATCTAAGAAAATAATATGTCCTGATTGTTCTCCACCGATATTATATCCGTTTTCTAACATATTCTCAAGCACATAACGGTCACCCACCTTCGTCTTTTCGATATGGATGCCTTCCCGCTCGCCCATTAAGAACATTCCAAGGTTGCTCATCACGGTTGCTACGATCGTATTTTTCTTTAAAGTTCCCTTCTGCTTCATGTAATTGCCACAGATGGACATCAACTGGTCTCCATCCACAACCTCGCCACATTCATCGACTGCAAGCATTCGGTCTGCATCTCCGTCAAACGCCAGTCCGACATCTGCTTTTTCATAAACGACTCTTGCCCGCAGCTCTTCCATATGTGTTGAACCGCAGTTAGCATTGATATTCGTTCCATCCGGACTGGTATGGATTGCTACTACATCGGCCCCTAAGTCCCGCAGCACTTTGACCGAAGTATAATGGGAAGCACCCTCGGCACAATCCACTACGATCTTCATGTCCTTTAAATCTACCGGCACACATTTTTCAATAAAATCCACATATTCTTCTCGCATGTCAAAACGATACTCCACACGTCCGACACCGGAACCGATCGGCATGGTAACGTCCTTCATTTCGTTTTTGATCAGCTCTTCGATCTCATCTTCTAATGCATCCGATAGCTTATATCCTTCCCCGTTAAAAAATTTAATCCCGTTAAACTCCATCGGGTTGTGGGAAGCAGAGATCACTACTCCTGCGTCCACCTTATGTTTTCTGGTCAGATATGCAACTGCCGGGGTCGGCAGCACTCCTGCATAAACGGCATTTGCTCCTACCGAGCAGATACCTGCCATTAAGGCATTTGCTAACATTCCGCCGGAAATTCTGGTGTCACATCCCACAATAATTGTTGGCTGATGGCTTTTTTCTTTTGTCAGGACATAAGCACCTGCCTGCCCTAACTTCATGGCAAGTTCGATTGTGAGTTCTGAACCCGCAACGCCTCTTACACCATCTGTTCCAAACATTCTAGCCATGATAAGACTCCTCCTGATACCCGTATTCTTCTATTCTTGACTCTGTTCTTTCTTCTTGCTGTATTCTTTATTATTATCTTTCTTACTCTCACTGTCCGTATTGGTATCCTGCTGCTTTTCGCTCTGATCTACCACATTGATGGTCACCACAGAATCCTCAACTAATGTATAGCCGCTTCCAAGGTTCAGTGTCAGCGGAAGTGTATTCGTTCCCGGCTGTACACCTGATGCATCAACGGATAACATGACATCTTCTGCCGAAAGTGATTCTAAATCTGACGTATAACCTTTTAAAGTAACCGGTATTTTGTCACCCTGATATTCTATGCTACAGTCATCCGATAAATTAAAGATTTTTATATTTTTCACAGGGACATTAAAGTTCTTTGTCTCGGTCTGCTCAATCGCGATCGTTACCTTTACTTTTGCCTGGGAACTGTCTACTAATGTGACACCATCCGGCAGATAGGTACTGATATCAATATCCTTTGTCAGTGTTTCTTTTGCACCCGAAATATCCAGTGCTTCACCCGGGATTGTGATCATGGTGATCTTATTTAATTTCTCTGCCGTTCCCATGACTTTGATCTTTTTCGGCTCACAGTCCACACTGATCTGCTGATATCCGCTCTCTAATTCTCCACCGGTCTCGCAGTTGATCGGAATTTCTTTGACACTTAAAATCTGTGCTGAGATCTGAACCGTATCCTGACTAAAGGTTAACTTAGAAGTATCAAGCGTATTGCCCGATGCATCATATAATACCGGCACCACATTGTCTTCAACATCCGAAAACTTCTCGCTGACATCGATCACTGCCTGTACCTTACTGATCTGTGACACGACAGACGCCGGACCGGAGATTGTAAGCACATCCGGAGAAACCTTCAGTTCGCCTACCGCACTTCCCTCTGCCGGGGTTCCGGTTGTCTCTGCTGTGATCTTGAACTGGTTACTCTGTAAATCCTCTACTGCAAGTTCTAAATTTTTCTTCTTTCTGTCGATATCTAACTGGCTGCTATAGCGTACCGCATTGATATCGATCGGGACAATGGCAGTTCCATCATCATGCAGTTCGATATTTTCCATATCTGCCGTTGCCTTAAAATCGGAATTCGTCAGACGCTCAATAATCGAACGTTTTGCCGTTACCCTGAAAGTTACGGTTCCACTGTCATTGATAATGGAATAGCTTTTTCCCATATCCGCGATCGCATTTTCGTTCGCGATCGTAATATTGGTAGTAAAAGTCGATGTCTTATCCGGATCATCAATATTGACCACTACCAGCCATAAGATCATCGCAAATAAAACGGATAAAAATTTCAAACCGATATTATTTGTCAGAAGGTTCTTTAGCTTTTTTAACATTCTGCAACCTCCTCTTCCAATCTATGAGCTTTCCGTTTTCCACATCTTTCAGATGTCCTTCGGAAAGTTTTTTCTTCAAAAATTCCTCATCTATGTTTCGATAGAGTTCTCCTTCTACTGCTAAGGACACTTTACCGGTCTCTTCCGATACTACGATCGTCATAGAATCACTGACTTCACTGATTCCCACTGCTGCACGATGTCTTGTTCCTAAATCTTTGCTCAGTGCAAGGTTATCGGAAAGCGGCAGATAACAGGTTGCTGCTACCACACGATTTCCCCGTACAATAATCGCACCATCGTGCAATGGTGTGTTTTTTTCAAAAATATTGATCAAAAGCTGGCTTGAAAGAATGGAATCTAACTCAATTCCGGTTCGCTCATATTCGCCAAGCTGGACATCGTTCTCGATAACGATCAGGGCTCCTGTCTTTACCTTCCCCATCTCATAACATGCTTTTACCATCTCGTTTACGGTACGCTCGCTATAACGCTCCACCGTATTTTTTCCATTGTCAAAAGAAAACAATGTCGAAATAAAACGCTTTCTTCCTAACTGTTCAAGTGCTTTTCGCATTTCCGGCTGAAAAATAACTAAGATTGCGATAATTCCCACATTGATCGTCTTATCCGCAATCCAGAGTATCGTATTCATCTGGAAAATTGCTGCCAACAAAATAAAGACCAGAATCACAAGGATTCCCTTGAACAGTGTCCATGCTCTGGTTGTCTTAAACCATACCAGGATATGATACAGTAAAAATGCGATAATGAGGATCTCTACAATATCTGTAACTGTCACATCCGGACGATTGATCCAAAACATATATTTGTCCCAAAATGCAGCAAACACTGCTATCAGGTTCTGCACCCAGCTCACTTCCTTTCTAAACATTGTTTTCTATACTATGGAAAATTTATGAATGATTTGTGTCCTCTTTCTTAGACTATTCTTAATCTATCCTTAATCTAACATATCTTCCTGAATATCCAGCTCTTTGGCGAGCTGCTTTTTCGTAATCCGTTCCCCGCTGCGTTTTGCATTTTTCTTACCCGAAATCTTTTTGATCTGCTTCTCTTTCGAAGAAAGATTTACTTTCGGAACCGCTTTGACATAATAGTAGTATTCATCATCTTCAAACTGTACTTTTTCCGTCCGGCTGTAATCCAGATTAAAACATAAAAATTCAATTAAAAATCCAATCCCGGTCGATAAGATCGAACCGAACACCAGCCACAGGATCCTTCCTGAAATCCCAAGCACCAGATAGCCGACACAGAGCACAATGAATTCCGTTAAAATTCCTGCTCCGATCGCTATACTCCAGGCATATTCCACGGCTCTTCGTCTGATATTGTAAACCACGATGACTGCAAGGCAGAATGCGAGAATGACCAGATACATCTCTTTATTTGCCAATACCTGATTGAGAGATACCACAAATTTATTATCTGCACTCTCACCACCCTGCACGCCTTTTAAGAGTGATGCATTATTGTGTATTCCATTTAAAAAATAATAGAGAATGGTTCCGAATATGACAGAGATCATCGAAGACGGTTCCCCAATGAGTCCATTCGCTACCGGTACCGCATATGGAATCCGACAGACAAACGTGATCGGCATCAGCACCACTTCATATCCGTTTTTCGGTGAAAACCGAAAATACAGAAAAAACATCAACAGGAATATCAAAAGTGCTGTCACTGCAACTTCCATCGAAAGTGCATAGAGATGCACAACCGTAAACACCGCTGCAAGCAACACGGTCATATTGACCGGAAGCATTGCACAGATCAGTGCCAGTGCCACTGCAATATAGACATGATGCAGTTTTTCCATATAGCCCACATAGTGATTTATCAGTAAAAACAGAAAAAGTGCCAGAATAAACTTTACGACTGCAAGGATCAGACGATTATGCTTTCCATAAATTTTCCGGATCTTTTCTCTAAGCTCAATCCATTTTGTCATAGCCATTCCTCCGGTGTCTTGGCAGTATCCTCCTGCCGGTACATCTCATTTACTCTTTTTAACGTATGGTAATACTCTCTGGACGCTTTCCGTCCTTTTTCATACCTTGCACTGTAAATGGAATAGGTTAAAACAAGATATATGCCGAGAAAAACGGCATATAAGACTACCGTCAGAATAAGAATACGAATGAAATTGACCGTACTGATATCTCCGGCTCCATTACCCAACAGATAGACCGCCCCTAATATCACGATAATGGCATATGCCATCGTTCCGCAAAAGAAGCTTTTGATCATCTCCAATGCCAGATAATCTTTTCTGAAATACTGCGCCGGCTTCTTCTCGCCCATGCTTTTATTTTCATCATAAACCGCCAGCTTGATCATCTGACGTACTCTGTCTTCATGTATCATACTCTTCCTGCCGATATGTTGAATATCTTTGTTTGCCTGTGTGCTCATACACGCCGCAGTGCATCTCAAAAATCAGAGATTTTTTCGATGTACGGGCATTCGCCCTATCATCCAACAAAAATACAACTGACTTTGTGCAAGCACAAGTCTGTTATATTTTTGTTGGATGGCACTGCTCATTGCTTACGCTCATTATATCATACCTCTTTATGAATGAAAAGTTTTTTAGCACAAGCAAAGAACTGCCAAAAACTTCTGGCAGTTCTTCTGTTCTCTCTTGCTCTATGTTATCTGTCGAGGTAACGCATCTTATCTCTTTCGCTGATCACTCTGCTGCTCTTTGGTTTCGGAGGTTCCTTTTTCTGGTATGCATTCTGGAATGTGTTTGCCATATCATTACGACATGAATCGCAAAATCTTCCTGTCTTGATTATCTTACCACATCGTTCACAGCCGATCCCATATGGTGAATCATCGGAAAAGTAAAGACGTTCCTCACGGACCCACTGTTCAATCTGTCTTGTTGACACGTCATTGTCTTTGGCTATTTCCGGAATTGTTGCATGTGGATTATCCTCTAAATAATCTTTTACCTGTGAGAATTTCTCTTCTAACTTTTGCATGCATGCCGGGCAAAGATGCGGCCCTTGCAGATAATTGAACAACCTTCCACAGCCCCTGCAATTTCTTACATCCATTCCAATTCCTCCTTCTGATATCCGTTTCCAATGGTAATTGAAAGAATATATATTTTTTCGACACCGGCTTCCCGTAAAACGGCTGCTGCCGCATCTACCGTACTTCCGGTTGTGTATATATCATCCACCACTAATACTCTTTTCCATTGTACACCATCTACACCTATTTTTAAAGCCTTTTTTAAGTTGTTTTTCCTTTCCCGGTCACTTAAAGTCTTTTGCGGCAGTGTATCCACAACGCGGATTAAGGTTTTACTGTCTACCGGAAGCCCGCACTGTTTTCCTAACTCTTTCGCATATACTTCCGCCTGATTGTAACCGCGTTTATAGCGTTTGTGTCTGTGGATCGGTATCGGTATGATCGCCTGGATATCCTTTCTTTTGATCCAGTCTCCATAGAGTCTCGCACTTTCTTTTGCATAAAATTCAGCATACTCTCTGCGTCCTCCGTCCTTAAAACGATAGATTGACTGTTTCATCTCCCCCTGATAGACCCATATACTTTTCCCCTGGGCATAGGAATGTCTGCCTTCCCTGCAGTCATAGCAGTACTCGCCACGTTCATCACCGATCGGCTTTCCGCATTTCTTACAGGAAGGTTCCTTTACATAATTCAGTTTTGGTCTGCATTGGGTACATACACCGGAATCCGGTGTATCCAGAACCCCGTCGCACAGAATACAGCGCCGGGGATATAGGATATCCAGAATTTTATTTAAAATTAAGATAATATCATTCTGTCATTTGCAAGTTCATCTCCGCTTACTTCTTCAAATTTTGCAAGTAAGTCGGCTACTTTGAGGTTTTTCTTTTCCTCTCCGCTGATGTCGTAAATGACTTTTCCTTCATGCATCATGATCAGACGGTTGCCCAGTCGGATCGCGTCTTTCATGTTATGCGTGATCATTAAAGTGGTCAGATTGTCTTTTGCTACAATCTCCTCTGTCAGTTCTAATACTTTTTTTGCCGTCTTCGGGTCAAGGGCTGCTGTATGCTCATCTAAAAGTAACAGCTTCGGTTTTCTGAGGGATGCCATTAAAAGTGTGACTGCCTGACGCTGTCCGCCGGACAAAAGTCCTACTTTCGATGTCATACGATCTTCTAAGCCAAGTCCTAAAGAGCCAAGACGTTCTTTATATTCCTCTCTCTCTTTTGTGGTAATTCCCCAGCCAAGAAAACGTTGTTTTCCACGGCGTGCCGCAAGTGCAAGATTTTCCTCAATATTCATATCGGCTGCCGTTCCATTCATCGGGTCCTGAAATACGCGGCCTAAATATTTTGCACGTTTGTGCTCCGGAAGTTTTGTTACATCGATATCATCGATCATGATGCTTCCGCTGTCTACCGGATAAACACCTGCGATCATGTTTAAAACAGTGGATTTTCCTGCACCGTTTCCTCCGATGACCGTCACAAAATCGCCTTCATTTAAAACCAGATTCACTCCGTTCAACGCTTTTTTCTCATTGATCGTTCCCGGATTAAAGGTTTTATGTACATCCTGTATCTTAAGCATTGCCATTTCCTCCCTTCTTGTCTGCCGGAGTAAAATATTTACTCTTCAAATAAGGAAGTGCAAGGAACAATGCTACGATCAGAGATGAGAACAGTTTTAAGTCGGTTGTCTCAAGTCCCAACTGAAGCACGATCGCAATTACTACGAAATAGATAATCGCACCGATCACTACGGCTACCATATGAAGCGCAAAGTTGTGGAAGATTTTTCCAAAAGCAACTTCTCCGATGATAACGGCTGCAAGACCGATTACGATCGCTCCGCGTCCCATGTTGATATCAGCGGAACCCTGGTACTGTGCATATAATGCTCCCGCAAGACCTACTAATCCGTTTGAGATTACCAGTCCTAACACTTTTGTTGCATTTGTATTGATTCCCTGTGCTCTTGCCATGTTTGGATTACATCCGGTCGCACGCACACTTGCTCCGATCTCTGTTCCGAAGAACCAGTAAAGCAATGCAATGATCACGATACAGAATCCTGTGGTAAGCAGACAGGCATGTGGGATATAACGCAGGCTGACAAGCACATCATACTGCATAACGCTGATCGCCTGATTTGCCTTTCCCATAATCCTCATATTGATGGAGTAGAGTCCAAGCTGTGTCAGGATTCCCGCTAAGATCGGTGGGATTCCCAGTGCCGTATGAAACAGTCCCGTCACAAGTCCGGCTAACATACCTGCAAGAAACGCAAGAATCAATGCCACATAGGTATTTGCTCCATTTAACATACACATAACCGCAACGGCACCGCCTGTTGCCAGGCTGCCGTCTACGGTTAAATCTGCAAAATCTAAAACTTTATAAGTGATATATACACCAATTGCCAGAATTCCCCAGATCAATCCCTGGGCTACAGATCCCGGCAGGGCGCTCATCAATGATGCTACCATAAATTACTTATCCTCTTTTTCAATTGCTACCATATCGTCCGGAATCTCGATACCAAGCTCGGAAGCGATATCAGCATTGTATTTTAATGTTACGTCATCTGCATACTGGATCGGCATATCTGCAGGATTTTTACCGTTTACTAAAATGTCATATGCCATTAAGCCTGCATTGTATCCGATGCTCTCATAGGAGATACTTAAGGTTGCAAGTCCGCCAACGGAGCACATATTTTCTTCCCCTGCGATTACCGGGACTTTTGCCGGAACGGTAACATTCTTTACAATCTCCATGTTCGATGCGATCGTGTTATCTGTCGGGATGTAAATTGCATCGTTCTCATCTGCCGCTTTTGTAACAACCTGCTGAATGTCGTTAGAGTCTGCTGCAGTGTAAGTCTTTGCGGTAATGCCTGCTTTTTCTAAGTATTTCTGTGCCTGCTCTGCCTGATATACAGAGTTTGCTTCTGCGGAGCAGTAAAGGATTCCTACGTTCTTTGCGTCCGGAACCAGTTTCTGAAGCAGTTCTACCTGCTGATCGATCGGTGCAAGGTCAGATGTTCCTGTTACGTTTCCACCAGGAGCGTCATTGCTCTTTACGGTTCCTGTTGTCACATAATCTGTTACGGAAGTTCCAACGATCGGGATATCTGAAGTTGCTGTTGCAGATGAAATTACTGCCTGTGTTGCGTTTGCCATGATCAGATCCACATTGCTGTTTACAAATTTTGTGGCAATGGTTGCACAGTTGGTCTCTTCTCCCTGTGCATTCTGTACGTCAAACTCTACCTTATCACCAAGTTTTTCTTTTAACGCTTTCTGGAAACCTTCCGTTGCAGCGTCTAAAGCCTGATGCTCCACTAGCTGGATAATACCGATGTGGTATACTTTGTCCCCATCCTCTTTTTTATCCGATGTCTTATCTGCTGTTTCTGTTTTCTTTTCTTCACTTGCTTTCTGTCCTGCTGTACAGCCTGTGAATGCTGCGACGGTCATGGACATTGCAAGTAACAATGCAATCACCTTTTTCATGTTCGTTTCCTCCAATGTATTTTTTTCACGTCAACGCGTCAAAGCACTAAACGAGTGTATTATACCATTTTTTCACGGATTTATCAAGACTCTCTTGCTATGTCCCCTGCTCCCAGATTCTGTCAATCAGCCCGCTGTAGCGCACCTGCTCGGTTACATTGTGCTCCATCTGTTCAAAAACCGTCTCATCGCCCACTAAGGTCACGCACTTTCTCGCTCTGGTCACCGCAGTATAGAGCAGATTCCGGTTCATCAGCATTTTAGGGCCGTTCAAAAGCGGTATGACAACCGCCGGATATTCGCTTCCCTGCGATTTGTGGATCGTGATGGCATAGGCAAGTTCCAGTTCATCCAGTCCCTTATATGCATATTCCACCATTTTTCCTTCTTCAAATTCCACCGTCACTGTCTGGGCAAAATCATTGATCTGACGCACGATTCCCATATCTCCGTTAAAAACGCCTAAACCTTTGTCGATCGCAAGTCCATATTTGCTTCTGACTTCCCACTCTAACTGATAGTTGTTTTTTATCTGCATGACCTTGTCGCCTTCACGAAAGATCCGGTCTCCTACCTCATGCTCTGCTTTTTTCGCGTCCTTCGGATTCAGGTACTGCTGCAAAATGTGATTTAAACGCTCCACGCCCAGCAGTCCTTTCCGCATCGGTGTCAGCACCTGGATATCGAACGGTTTTGCATCTACATATTTGGGCAGTTTTTGCTTGATCAGCTGTATCACTACGCTGATGATAACGTCTGCATCATAGCGTTTCAGGAAAAAGAAATCCCTGCTTTTATTATCCAGTATGACTTCTTTTCCTTCATTGATCTTATGTGCGTTTACTACAATGTCACTCTGGCTTGCCTGACGGAAAATTTTATTCAGACGCACGACCTGATATTTCCCGCTCTCTATGATGTCACGAAGTACGCTGCCAGGTCCGACACTCGGAAGCTGATTGGCATCTCCGACTAAGATCAGTCTTGTTCCCGGAACGATCGCTTTTAACAAAGAGTGCATCAGACTGATATCCACCATGGACATCTCATCCACGATCACTACGTCAGCCTCTAACGGGTTAGATTCATTTCGCTCAAAGCCTGCCGTTTCTTCTACTCCGCCGTTTAATTCTAACATCCGATGGATCGTTTTTGCTTCATATCCGCTGGTCTCACTCATCCGTTTTGCTGCCCTGCCCGTCGGTGCCGCTAAATAGATATCCATTCCTTCCAGTTCAAAATAGCGGATGATCGTATTGATCGTAGTGGTCTTTCCGGTTCCGGGTCCACCGGTCAATACAAACAGTCCATTTTGTACCGCCTCCTGTACCGCCTGTTTTTGCAGCTCATCCAGTTCCATACCGCTGCTGTCCTCGATCCGCCGGATCCGATCTTCCATCTCCCGCACCGGAACATCATAACGAATGTCCAGTTCTGCTAACATTGCTGCTGTATTTGCTTCCATCAGATAATAGGATGATGCAAATATTTTGACAATTCCATTTGTTTCTTTTAAGATGATCTTTCGCTCCATCGCCAGATCCATATAGTGTTTTTCTATATATTCCGGCTCGATCTCTAACAGTCTTGCCGTCCGCTTTGTCAGTTCTTCCTTTGGCAGATAGGTATGTCCCTCTCCGGATGCCTGCTGTAATGCATACTGTATCCCACTTCGGATCCTGAAATCCGAGTCCGTCCGGATCCCTACTCTTGATGCGATCTCATCTGCAATTTTAAATCCGACTCCCTGAATGTCATCTGCGAGCCGATATGGATTTTCCTGTAATATAGAATATATTTCCGTTCCATATTTGTGATAAATCTTTACTGCAAGATTGATGGATATTCCGTATTTTTGCAAAAAGATCATTGCCTGACGGAGTTCTCTTTTTTCTTCCACCTGACTTGAGATCTCCATCGCTTTTCTCTCGCTGATCCCCTTGATCTCTGCTAAACGTTCCGGTTCTTCCTCGATGATCCGAAAGGTATCCTCTTTAAATCTTCGTACGATTCTGGCTGCTAACGCTGCCCCTATCCCTTTAATTGCCCCGGAGCCAAGATAACGCTCTATGGATTGTATGTCTTCGGGTGCCTGTTCCTCAAAGGATTCCACCTTCATCTGCACTCCATAGGTCGGATGATCCACATACTCTCCCCGCAATTTCAGGTACATTCCCTCACTGATTACGGAAAATGTACCCACGCAGGTCATTTCGTCTTTCTCACCCGCAAAGTTCATAACCGTATATCCATTTTCTGCATTTCTGAACACGATGTGTTCCACATAACCTGTCAGTTCTTCCATGGTCTGCATTTTCCTCCGTACAGTTGTTACTATCGTATATATTGAATGTCGTTTTCAAACAATAAACAAGGCTGTCCTAGGACAGCCTTACTCTTGTCTTTGCTATTCTTATAAGTTATAATTGCGCTTCATCTGTTCATACAGCGTCTGTGCAATTCCAAAGTCTCCCTGATCTACGATCTTATCTGCATACTCCTGCATCATCTGGTCTTCAAAGTAGTCTTTTAATTGTCCCATTGACTGATCTTTGTTGTCATCCTCAGGAATCATTTTTTTCATTTCCTTCATGACCTGTTCTACAAAATATGCCTCAAAATCTTTGCAGACATCCATCAGTTCTTCATCGGAAGCACCGGATAAATCTCCGGAAAGGGTGTCATTCAAACGGCTTGCCGAAGCATTCTGAGCCGATGTTGCTGTCTGTTCATACAGATTGCTATAAGGATTGATGCTAATTCCACTCATACCGTTTCCTCCTTATTATCTTCTCAACTGATTTGCCTGTGACAGCATATCATCAGATGCCTGTATTGCCTTAGAATTCAGCTCATAAGCTCTCTGTGCAATGATCAGGTTTACCATTTCATCTGCAACCTGAACATTGGAACCCTCTAAGTAGCCCTGACGTACATTTGATCTGTCCAGTCCGGCTGCCGTGGCTTCATTCATTGGATTTCCGGAAGCATCTGTGACTCTCAATAAGGAATCCTGCATTTTTTCAAGTCCTGCCGGATTGTTGAATTGAAACAATCCGATACTCTGGTTCATATCCACCGGATTTCCCTGTGCATCTCTGTAATAGAACTGTCCCTGTGAGGTTACGGAAACTTTTTCCGCTGCCACGCCATCCGGTTTACGGATCATATTTCCTCTGGAATCTAAAACCGGATATCCGTCAGAGTTCGTCAGGATAACTCCATCATTTCCTATGCTCCAGGTAAAATTACCGTTTCTGGTATAGTATGTATTACCATCTGCTCCACGAACAGCAAAGAATCCTTCGCCGTCGATCGCAAATGCCGTATCACTTTCACTTGCTAACATTGCTCCCTGTGTAAACATGGAAGTATTGGATGCAACACGCGTACCTAAGCCTACCTGTGCCGGTATCGGTTTGTTCGCACCGTTTGCTGTCGTTGTTCTTGCCTGTAAATTTTGGTACAGCAGGGATTTGAATTCTGTCTTCTCTGTCTTATAGCCTGTTGTATTTACATTTGCAATATTATTGGATATTGTATCTACATTCGTCTGCTGTGCGATCATTCCAGATGCCGCACTCCATAAAGCTCTCATCATAATTCAAACACCTCTCTTATAGCTTGCCTACCTGATTTACTGCTTTGTCTAACATTGTATCAATCGTCTGAATGATCTTCTGATTTGCTTCATACGCTCTTGTGATCGTGATCATATCGACCATTTCCGAAACAACCTGCACATTGGAAGCCTCAATCACTCCCTGTTCTACCTGTGCGCCTGCTGCAACGATCTGTGCTCCGTCTACCGTCTGATAGAGATTTTCTCCAAACTTCTCTAAATAATTATAGTTCGCAAAATCTACTACTCCGACTCTTCCGACCACCGCACGGTTCTGCCAGATATTTCCCTGCTCGTCGATCGTAAACTTCTGGTTCGGATCGATACGGATATAGCCTGCTGCTCCCGGATCGGAATTCATCGCCGCATTCTGGTTCAGCACATAGTCTCCGTCCTTGGTTACCAGATAACCGTCCTTATTTACGGTAAAGGCTCCGTCTCTTGTATATTTTACAGAAGTCTCACCCTGTTTGTTCGTATAAGATATTGCAAAAAATCCATCGCCTGCCAGTGCTAAATCTGCCGGATTGTCCGTCACTTCAAAAGAACCCTGATCATAATTTGTATAGGTTTCTCCGATATGTACCCCCAGACTGATGTCACCGATCCTGCGCGGGATGTTATATGCTGAGGTGTCTTTGATCTTTATTGCATAAGTATCTGCAAATGTCTGTGCCGTACTGCCTTCTTTTTTATAGCCGTTCGTATCTGCATTTGCCAGATTGTTCGTCATGATGTCCATACGGTTCTGCTCGTTCAACATTCCCGTATAGGCTGTGTAGAGTCCTTTTACCATGTATAAATTCTCCTTTCTGAATAAGGGGGCAATGACACCGCTTTTTACGATGCCATTACTTATACACTTCCTGTGTTATCCAGCCATCCGTGACAGGTCTCACGCTTACATCTGTTTGTCGTCGTGATTTCCTGCTAAAAATTCTACATATTTTCCTGTTCCGATCGCCACACAGGTCATCGGCTCTTCTGCTGTCATTGTGTTAATGCCTGTACGGTCTTCGATCAGTTCCTCTAAACCTCTTAACAGAGCACCACCGCCTGTAAGGACGATTCCTCTGTCTGCTACGTCTGCTGCTAACTCCGGTGGAGTCTTTTCCAATACACTGTGAACTGCTTCTACAATCTGAAGTGTTGCTTCACGGAGTGCTTCTTCGGTCTCCTCAGAACTTACCTGTACTGTCTTTGGAAGACCTGTTACAAGGTTTCTTCCGCGTACATCCATTGTCTCCGGCTGTGCTAACGGGAAACAGGTTCCAATCTTGATCTTAATGTCCTCTGCGGTTCTTTCACCGATCAGAAGATTATGTTTTTTTCTCATATAACGAACGATCGCTTCGTCAAAATCATCTCCGGCGATCTTAATGGATGTGCTTACTACAGATCCACCTAAAGAGATAACTGCAATATCAGAAGTTCCTCCTCCGATATCTACGATCATATTTCCGCAAGGTCTTGCGATGTCAATTCCTGCTCCGATGGCTGCTGCAATTGGTTCTTCTATAATAGAAACTTCTCTTGCTCCTGCCTGATAAGTTGCATCTTCTACTGCTTTCTTCTCTACCTCTGTTACACCACTTGGTACACAAACGGAGATGCGTGGTTTACGAAAACTCTTCTTACCCATTGCCTTCTGGATAAAATATTTGATCATTTTCTCCGTAACGGTATAATCGGAAATAACTCCCTGACGTAACGGACGTACTGCCACGATGTTGCCCGGTGTTCTACCAAGCATCAATCTTGCTTCTTCACCAATTGCTTTGATCTTGTTGGTATCGCGGTCAAATGCCACAACGGAAGGCTCTTTTAGCACGACACCCTTTCCTTTAATATATACTAAAATACTTGCTGTACCTAAATCAATTCCGATATCTGTTGAAACCATTCTGATGTTTCTCCTTTCTTCCTGTCCTACCTATATATTATCATTTATAAATTGGATTTATCGATTCTGTTCATCTATAGAAACGCCTATGATACACATTTTTCCATATTCATACTTATTATATACAATGACGTGATGTTTTTAAAGGTTTTTTTTTGTTTTTTCTCTGATTTAAGACTTTTTTAAAACATTTTAAAAGATTCATATTTTATTAACTTCATATTCACACTTTATTCACATATTCAAAGTATTATAATAACGTACTAGCTAAGGCTAATATAATTTTTCATAACTCATACTGCTC
>ERZ779840.333-NODE-333-length-58453-cov-6.991181_pt1 | contig 58453 bp, 50 predicted proteins | sample MGYA00511561_ERZ779840 | MGnify/ENA primary metagenome ERZ779840 (study PRJEB29588, sample SAMEA2162036) | human gut metagenome | biome: human gut; feature: human-associated habitat; material: faeces | place: Denmark | collected 2008/2010 ...
ACCGCTGTAAACCATCGAAAAACGGCTTACAGCGGTCATTTTTGGCACCCCCGGCTGGGTTCGAACCAGTGGCCTGTCGCTTAGGAGAAGCAAATAGCATTCGCATTTGCTTACCTTCGTCTGCCTTGGAGTGCCTTATTTTAATGGATTTCTAATCATTTTGAGCGTTCGCATTTCCTTGGAAAATACCCTGTCTATCCCCGTCTCCTGTTAGATGCATGTTGGATTTTCAAATTTTGGTGGGAGAACAAAAAAACCAGCGGTCACCCATGTTAGACGAAAAGCGGCATGTTTTCCGGCGCTGATTCTCGTGTCGCAAGAAAACAGCCATCCGCAGCTATTGCATTTTACCCGGATTAGACGTATAATAGCAATAAAATAGTAGAAGATTAGCAATGAGGTGATGTGGTGTGGAGCAACTTATTCAGCAGTTCATGGATCGGTATTTGTCCCGCGAGGAAATCGCTTACCGGCTTCCCGTATCCATACCTATCGGTCAATTTTGGCCTGTAATGGAGGAAGCGCGAAAGAAGAACGCCATATCTTTGCCTCTCAAGGCGCAGAATGGCCTTCCCTTCTGGTTTGTCATCAACAAGACCATTGAAGCACAATGCGACGCGGTAGCCGCTATCGCTAGGCGGAGCTTTGTATTTGACGAGCTGTCAGAGAAGACCATGGAAGAAGCAACCATTGACGAAGCTGTTTGGTCCAGCGTGATTGAAGGCGCCTTTACATCAAAAGCAGAGGCAGCCCGGATCATCCAGCAAAACAAAAGCCCGTCCAACAAATCAGAGCAGATGGTCAAGAACAACTATCAGGCGCTGCTGTATGTGCTTGAACATCTGGAAAATCCCATTACGGCGCAATCCCTCATCGACATCGCACGCATGGTTACCTGCGGCGCTTCCGATGAAACAGTGGAGGGCTTCAGAACCACTCCTGTCTATGTGACCGGACGTGAAGGAATCGTCTATACCCCGCCAGATGCGGCGCAGGTCCCCGCCTTAGTCGATGACCTGATCGCCTTTATCACGGGCAGCGAACTCCACCCCCTGCTCAAGGCATGCATTGCCCACTTCTACTTCGTCTATGTGCATCCCTTCACGGACGGTAATGGCCGCACGGCCCGTGCGCTGAGTTATATGATTTCTTCCGGTACTTCTCCATTTCGGGACTGATTGCAGAAGAACGTGGCCGGTACTACAAAGCCATGCGTCAGGTTGAAACGTCCGGCAACGATATGACCTACTTCATTGATTATTATTCTTCCATGCTATCGAGGAGCGTGGAAAGGATGAAGGAGCACTTGCTCGGTCACGTACTGACAGAGAAACGGATGCATGCTCTTCAAGCAGCCGGACGCCTCAATGAACGTCAGCAGAAAGGGACACGGTGGCTGCTGGAAGGCAAGACGGCGCAGGTTACGGTGGATGCTTGGAAGAAGAAGTTCAGGACGGCGACGGAGACTGCACGGCAGGATCTTCTGCTACTTTGTGAGGAAGGGTTACTGGAGCGGAAAATGGAAGGTAGGAAGGCGATATTTATCATCCAACGTGAAAAATGATACCACGTCTAAACAAACCCTCTTTTACTTACCAGAAGCTAATATACGTCGATAAAATAGCACGATCTTACGTCTGATTCAACAGAGAGGTAAGATCGTGCTTTGGTTCGTGCAATTTGTTCTTTAGAAAGTGAATCTACCTTTGTTCAACGGTTCTCCATGGTTATCATATATACGAGACGATTGAGTGAGGTAATCATTTCTTTGCTGCCTATTGCGCCTTCCAAATACCGCTGGATGCATTGTGATATGGGCGTTGTTTCATTTTCGACCAGACGTAGTTGGGAATCCAATGTGGATATATTCATATAGGGCAGAATCCCGTTTTGATACAACTCAATCTCCTCCGGGGAAATACTATATCGCGATAACGATTGCTTTTTAAGCTGAAGCAGTGTATACTCCTCCTCCAGCGTAAGTTGATTCAGACCTTCCGCAGTTTGCATGGCAAGAATTAGCTTTTCCTCTTGTGCCGTATATTCCGCCATCAGTTCTTCATACTGCGGATTTACCACCGGTTCTGTAGCATTCGCAAAAAGGCAATGCTTCTGCTGTGGCGACATCACTTCTATGGCATATTCAGCCAGCTCCAATGCCATGTCTTGATGCTGAGAGCGTGGGTTAATCAACAGAACCTTCAGTTGCGCGTTGACAACAAATGAATTTTGGTCTTCTGTCAACCGCATGGGAAGAAACTGGAACTCCGATGCTCCTAAAACATTAAAATTTCCGACGATTTGCTGGTCTGAAACAAGTAATCCCTTGCGATCCTCTTGATCAGAGGCAAGGTATTCTATCTGATCCGTATGCATTCCTTCATATGCTGTGATAAGCCGATCAAACATATCAGAGGAGAAATCCACCGGTTCATCCGATGCCTCACATACATTCTGGTAAGTTGTAATCATCGTTGAAAGCATTTTTCCTCTGATGTCGTTCCAATCCTCAACTGGCATATAATTTGGATACTTATCGACCCAGGTGCTATTCCATTCATTCATGAAGGCACATAGTCCCTCTATGGATGTAGGGATATCCTCCAGCGTTAACCCCATGTCCTCCATAACGTCGCAATTGATATACCAGCCCCATGACAGTATTTCAATAGGTACGGCATAGACTTTGTTCTCATAGGTTACAGCTTGTGATACAACCGGATTCATTGCGGCAACAGCTGTAGCAATTTCTGAAACGCCTGATAAATCCAAGCAATATCCCTTCTCTTTCATGGGAATAAACGGAGAACGATCGATTGTAAGAACCATGATATCAATCGATTCATCGTTGCTTAGAATCTTATTAATCATAGACTCGAGCGCCATGTCATCCTCGGTATCATTTTGCCAATATAATCGTAGATCAGGATGTCTCTCCCGAAGAAGCTCCACCGCACTATTCAAGTCACCATTTCCATAAATCGTTAGCACATGTTCCTCATCGAATTCGGGCGAAACTTCTGACAAGCTGATACTTTTTCCCGCTAGACATACGACTTGGTTGTTCATTAGCTCAAATGTATCATAATAGGGCGATGGACAATAGCCGACTTGTTGTACTTTTCCGTCGGATGTATAGGCTTTGATCCTTCTGCCGTCCAACCATACGGGCCAATCTTTGGACGGTAAATATCTGATTTTTCCAATGCCCGTTCCCAACTGCAAACACAGCGGCTTTACTTCATTTGTGCTCGCATTGTAGATCATTAAGTCTACGACTTCGCTGTTGCTTCGTTTGAGCAGAAGCAACTGCTGATCCTTATAGGGCGAAATGGATACTACACTATCAACATTCACCTTTTCGATCATCCCTGAAGATCGGTCGATTTGAAGCAGCGTAAGCATTTGCCTTCCAAATTCCCATTTATCAAACAGGCAGTAAATCACATTGGGATAAACAACCACATCACTCGGTGTCATCACATACTTCTCACCGTTCTCATCCAAATACAAGAAGTCATCATGATTGCCAAAACTCAATTCCGGCTCCAGCCATACAGGATCATGCTCTATATTCATTCGATAGAGTATGCCATCAGAGAGGGAGAGCAGTTTTAAGCATTCACCGTCTATGATCAGGCTTATGCCCCCCTGCGAAGTTATCATATCCGGAAGAGACGCTCTCTTCTGAACCATGCTGCTTTGCTCATCCAAGCTAAGAAGAACCATGCCATCTGGGCCGTCAGCAAGCATCCACAGACTGTTTCCAACCACGGCACAGCTTTGAACCGTATAAGGACCTAAGTCCTCAGAGAAAGCTGTACTTTCTGCCATGCTGCCTGCCATCATCAAGCCACAGAATAGCACCAAAAGAAACAGGGATATTCTTTTCATTATATATTTCTCCTTTACGTGCGATGTCAGCCGCTATGGGTTGCTGTGATTTTCCCTCCATCCAAATGTGTAACCGTGTCACACAATGCAGTAATATCTTCCGAATAATGGCTGGTCAGTAGAATGGTTGCTTGTTTCTCTCGCAGCCCTTTGATGACCTGCCTGATGGTTGCTACGCCGTCGCTGTCAAGGCCGTTAAATGGTTCGTCAAGAATCAGGAGTTCCGGCTGCTCCATCATCGCCTGTGCAATGCCCAAACGCTGCTTCATGCCCAGCGAGTACTTTCCAACTTTTTTTCTGCTGGAAGGGTCCAATCCCACCAGCTTCAAGGCGTCGCAAATAAGCTCATTTTTCTCAGGTAGGCGATGATGCCGAATATCCATCAGCATTTGCAGATTTTCCTTGGCTGTAAACGATGGGAGAAACCCCGGCACTTCCAGCAAGAGTCCCATGGACTCCGGAAATTCCACATCTTTTCCGACTACCTTTCCTTGAATGGAAACTTTTCCTTCCGTGGGACGTGAATATCCGCAAATACATCTTAGCAGTACGGTTTTTCCACTGCCATTGCGCCCGGTAATCCCGTGGATTTTCCCTTTCTCAAACGAGCAAGATATCTGAGAAAGAACACACTGGTCCCGGTAGAATTTGGTCAGATTCTCAATTTCAATGTACATTTTCGCTCCCGTTCCTTTCTAGTTGTTCAACAGTAAGCTATCCAGATGAGAGACGATGATCATTCAACAGCCAAACATTTGATTGATGACGCAACTAGCCAGTCCTTTGCTTTATATGGAATAAAATGCTCATAGTTGTCACGCCTGAGTTTTGAGAAAAGACCGGTAGAGCCTCTTCTCTTTGCTTTATTCATACCTACAGTCATATTTCCTGATTCGACAAAAAATGATACCGCCAAGAACAGCCACAACAAGGATATAGAAAAACAATCGAAGGATTGCGTCGGAGAAGGGCACACCAAAGCTGCCCTCAATGGATAAGCGCTGTGCCATCCCAGCATTCACAAGCCTGTATGTGTTTCTATAAATGGGCGCGGAGAAGCTTAAAACGCTTAGGACGGAAGGAAAAATAAAGGCAATCATAAACCATGTGATGTTCCGTAAGATCAGATAGAGCACGAAAGCAAACAGGGTGATCAACGAAGCCAGCAGCCAGAATTGCACAACAGCGGAATACGCCAACCAATGATTCAGCATAATAAACCCACTGCCATCCGTTACCCAGACAGCCATTCCACGCAAACCGCCAATGATGCCTACCAGCACAGATACGATGACTTCAAGCAGCACAACCGTCCATACAACGAGCAAAGCCTCGACCATCAGTTGAAGATACAAACGCCATGTACGCCGGTAGCGATATCCTTCCAGCAAAAGCATGACCGCCATCCTTGCATGCAGAAATATAGCCACCGCAATTCCCACTGGGAGAAACAGCATAAACCACGAGACGGATTCGTAAATAGATATTTCCTCCGCCCAGATGATGCCACCAAATTCATCCATGAGCAAGGTTCCTAAAGAATCTGTATGGATTAAGTTGGAGGCTTTTCCACAAGCCATCATCACCATCACCAGCAAAATCATGATGGTGAATACAGGAGAAAACACAACGCGCAAGCGGAGAAGGTGGGACTTCATGCGTTTTCACTCCTTCATGTGTGAGAAATACCGATTGAGACAAAAGATTGCTATGCATAAAGAAAATAGCACCCAACACAATAATCGACCGATCATGAAACCGATGGATTGATTATAAAAAATATCGGGAGCTTGCAAAACCATTGGACTCCATTGACTGATATGAAGGACCTGGCTCAGCAGCCACGAAGAAAGATAATGAAGAAGAAAAGTCCCTCCGACCACAACACCGAGATTGATGGTGAAACAAGCGAGCGATACCGCAACCAGGCTCCAGGTAATTGCTGTCAGCATAAGCGTGATGTAATTCAGCAACAGGAAAGGCATCCCTTCATATTGATTGATCCAGGCATCAAAGGGTAACCCGTAAAGATTGCGCCATGCATACTGGATATTTTGATGCCACGGCGATGCAACGGCAACAAGCAGCGTGTACAGAAACAGCCCAAGCAACGCAGCGAGAACCGCTCCGCCAGCCGTACCGAGAATTTGATTGAGTACGAACCTTCGCCGCCCATAGCGGTAATTCATTAGCAGATCCGTCTTGCTCCGCCTGTTCTGCGCCAAAAAGATGGCTGAAGGAAGCGCTGCAACGAACGGAAGAAGCAAGTTTCCGATACCATGTCTTAGCGGCATGAGCATAAAATACAGGAAATCAGCGGATGAGAAATAGTACAACGGTGTCTGCCAGAAATAATGCGTATCCATATGTGGATAGAACATGGAAAAAATTTCAAGAACAACTGCCAGATAAAAGAATTTATTTCGAAAGATACGTTTCAGCAGGCTCATGGCTGCCTCCTTGCTTTCAAGGCTTTCCTATGTTTGATTTCTGATGAGCAATATACTTTTCACTGATCTGTTTATTGGACTATATCCCCTGTAAAAGCATCGATGATATACGAAGCCGTGATAATTTCCGGCACATAGGCATGCCGTTCTTCATCTGTTAGCGTATCATCATGGCTTAGCAGAACTTCGATTTCACAATCAATCTGCCAGCCAGGAGATAAAATGTTGTTTTTGGCATAGTAACTGGGTACTGCGCGAACAATGCGCAGCACAAAATGCGGATCATAGGCTTGCCAAAATTGCGGGTAGTCAAAACCGCCTGCCGTCTCAGAAGCCATGGCTGCCCATGCCATCTGCCATTGCTGATAGCCGTGCTGCGCTGCTATTTTTACCGCATCTTTATAAGCAAGCGGGGTGGCATTAACCGTATTGCTTGCTTCAACTACATAGCTGCATCCCATATCCAGATACAAAAGCTCGCGCTCATCCAACAATATCCGTGTGTAAATAGGCACATCATCATCCGAGTAACTTCCCAGCAAGGTTGGAATAATGGGATACCCATCAATTTCCGCAACAATCACAACGACAATTTCGGACCCATTCAGCGTTGCGACGCCTTCATGCTGCATCATTGCCCTTAAGTATTCTTCTTTTGTTTGCAAATTTCCCATGGTTGCTCGATAGTGCCGTTGATACAACGCTTCCAATGAGCTTTGTACATATAGTGTATCATCGGGGTGCCATCCTGCATCCTGAAGGCTCTGACGGCACGCTTCGATGATGGAAAGCTGCTGTTCAGAGAGTGAAACACGCAGCGGCATGAAAGAAGGAAGGCCCAAGTTGGTGTATGCTGCAGGATCGGAATACAGCCAGGATGGCGCGCCTTCTTCCACCCCGGCGTGCATAGAAAACGACTCGCCAAAGGCATCTTTTAGGCTTTGATTCAAATCTTCGATTATATTGAGGCCTTGTTCCTGATGGAATTTGTACTGGTTAAGCGGGCCTTGAAAAGAATGGTCGCCTTCAGCAACACACTCAATTCGCCAGCGAGGATCAAGCCCATTACCAAAGGATTCCAATTGAAGGCTATTTGTTGTTTCTGCCTCAGCTGCAGCAAATAGCAATAATGAAAACATAAGAAGAAGTAAATACAATCGAGATTTCATACTTGGTTCATCCCTTCTATCATTAAATTAAATAGCGAAGCTCACGCCCTGCTTTCCAGGGCGTGAGCTATTAGTCCGTTTACATCGTCCATTCATATACGAAGGTATATGCGCCGCTGTATTGAGAAATGTCACGCTTCGCCACAATCTTGTATTTATGGGAGGACTGGCAGCAAGCTGTTCCCAAATATACGCATTCCCCAGTGTTCTGCCCGCGCGTCACGGGCTCAATATGTGTTGCACGATCCCCGTACTGCTGATCATACAAATACACACTCGTGGTTGCATTCCAACCTTGTTGGTAAGTTGCATTCCAGTTGGTAGAGGTGTTGCCTTTTTTATGATAATTGCTTCCACCAGGTCCGTAGGCATCTTTGCCCGCAGTGAAGTCGATTGTGGTGGTATAAGTGGTTCTAGCCAGTGCACTTCCTGTGGTCGCGCAGAGACACACAACGCAGAAAGAGAGAGCAACCACGATTCGCAGAATACGAGCATTCTTTTTCATTTTTTCTCCTCCTTCTCCGTTTCCTGTCGATTATACTTCTGTGTTCTACTTGTGAAGTGACCGAGGAACAGGTGCTGCATAGGAACCGTGAGCACTCAGCCGTCCCAAGTAAGTTTTACCGCATTGATAGATCAATTCGGCAATGAACATGCTTACCCGCCTCATAGGGCATCCCTCCCTTCCTTGATTCTGACACAATTATAACAACAAATGTGATGTATGGAGGCTTGTGGCGCGAAATCAGGCAATTTTGTCATGAAAGCTAGCTAGTAAGCAAAAAAACAGCAGCCACCAATGCTAGACGAAAAATAGCTCGTTTTCTCAACGTTCATCCGTTCGTTACGAGAAAACAACGACTTATACTATTGCATTTTGCCCGGATTAAGCAACGCTAGCAGTTAAATGGCAGAAGCCCATTGAAGTGAAATGTGACGCTGTAGCTGCCGTCACGCGACGGAGCTTTGAATTTGACGAAGCGTCTGAGAAGATCATGGGCGAAGCAATCATTGATGAAGTGGTTTGGTCCAGCGTGATTGGGGCGTCTTTACATCAAAAGCAAAGGCTGCCCGAATCATCCGACAAAAAACCAGCCATCAAATCCGAGCAGATGTTCAAGAACAACTACCAGGTGTTGCTCAGCATAGTGACTGTTCTGTTAGTCGTGCTGTTCTAGTGACATACTTCCACAGATGGCTTTATCTTGCTGATAATCACATTTTTCATCAGCTCATTCAGATGTCAAGGCTGGGCCTTTGGTAGTGTCAACAGGTCCCTTATTCTACCTTATCCGTCTAAACAACCCCTCTTTTGCTTACCGGAAGCTAATATACGTCGGAAAAAAAGGCATGATCTTACGTCTGATTCAACAGAGAGGTAAGATCATGCTTTGGTGCATGCAATTTGTTCTTTAGAAAGTGAATCTACCTTTGTTCAACGGTTCTCCATGGTTATCATATATACGAGACGATTGAGTGAGGTAATCATTTCTTTGCTGCTTATTGCGCTTCTCAAATACCGCTGGATGCATTGTGATATGAGCGTTGTTTCATTTTCAACCGGATGCAATTGCGAGTCCGATGTAGATTTATTCCTATAAGACAATGCTTCCGCTGTGGACGTGGCTTCCTAATTTGAAAACCAAACAGAACTGTATCAAAATAACGCAGATCACCAAGAAATAAATTTGTAGTGCCCGAAATCCACAGTTCTTTACCGTTTATGGAACCTGGTAAAACGCTTTGCCAATAAATTGGAGAGAGTTACCTTCGCCTTTCCAGGGTTGTTCCACGGTGCAGGGTTCATCTTAGATATCCTGCAATTTTCTGGGATAGGCTTTGAATAAAGCTTTCGAAGCCCTGCAACCAATTCAGACTCCTTCATGGGTTTCACCCTCCTGTTATTTGATAGCATGGATTGCGCCGTTTTCCATCTCATGAATGGTATCACACAGCAGGTCCATGTCACCCGGAATATGGCTTGAAATCAGCATGGTAACATCTTTTTGTTTCATCGATAAGAGAAGATTGCGTATATCCTGCACGCCTTGCCTATCCAGTCCATTAAAAGGCTCATCCAAAATCAATAGCTTTGGCGATTCCATGATCGCCTGGGCAATGCCCAGCCGCTGTCTCATCCCTAAAGAAAACTTTCCCACATGCTTCCTGTCCACGTTTTCCAGACCCACGCGCTTTAGGCTTTCTTCAATCGCTTTACGGTCAGGTTTCCCGCGCAGCGACCATAGGAGCGCCAGGTTTGTATAGGCATCTTCAGAAGCAAGGAATCCTGGCGTTTCCAATATCATGCCCATGCTGGAAGGAAAGTCTTGCTTTTGTCCCAGCCGCATATCGTCTATGATAATCTCGCCTTCCTTCGGTTTTAAGTAACCGGCAATTACCTTGAATAGAAGTGTTTTGCCGCTGCCATTATTTCCGACAATGCCATGGATTTGCCCTTGTTCAAAATCTACCGTAACGTCTTTCAGCACAGCCTGCCCCTGAAAAAAATGGGTCACATGCTTGACTTGAATCATGCTTATTCCTCCCAATTTGCCGCTTTATGGATGTCTTCCGGCCAGATTGACTTTCCTGGCCAGCAGCCCTCCCATCCAAGCGCACACCGCTGCAATGCCCAACTGTCCTATCACAGCCCTGAGAATCGGGAAACCCGGATCTGACATATAGTTGGATCGCATATACATTCCCCAGTTGATCGGATTATACTGCACGCTGATTGGATGGAGGTAAGCATTGGAACAAGCATAAAGCGAAGCAACGATGGGCAAGAGAAAGGCTGCTGCTGCCGTAACCACATGTCCTGTCACTAAATGAACCAGCATTTGCCATTGCGTCAGCATGAGTGCATTGCAAAGCAATAACCCCAGAGCAATGAGACAATGCTGCCAGGCAGGTGCGTAGAACCCCTCCATTGTTGCCATGATAGCACCAAACTGCCCTCTTCCCCAAAGTAAAGCGCCGGTAACCGCGCCGATAACAATCAATAGGGTAATTCCTGCACAAGCAACGCTTGCTGCAATTGCTTGATTCATGTACCAGCTTTGATAGCTTGAAAAGCGATATAGCGTATCTTTACAACGGCCATCATATTCTTCCTGCATAGCAATTGAAACACAACGCAAATATGACATGAGCAGCAGCGTCCATACGAAGAGTTCGTCTAGTTTGAAGGCAATGATCTCCTCGTATTCAAAGCCACCCACCAATGTAAGCAGCACTTCCTCTATACTGGCGCCTTCCTGGTGAACATAAGGAAGCAGCGTCACATACAGCGCAGCAGATAGCACGGTAAACACAATCGTTTTCCAGGAAAGCATTCGACCAATGCTACATCGTAGCGCGGACCATGTTTTTCGCATTGTCATCGTCTCCTCACAGCCTTCTGTAGCGATGGTTCATCCAAGCGGCATCCATACACGTCACAATTCCAAGCAGCAGAATATTTTTTAGCCACGATTCCCATAACGGTGCCATGGATGATAGTGGTGTAAAAAACAGCGTAAAAGGTCGCCATGCACTCAGATGCAAGTAGTTGCACAGACAGTCGCACCCCCAAAACAACAGAAAACCATTCATCAACGTAGTGCCCTTGTTGAGCGAAGCTAGCGCAAGCAACGCGCCAATCATTCCCCATAACCAGGCGGACAGCGTCGCTTGACCCATGACGAAGAAAATATACGGCAGACCGAATTGAACGGTTGCCAAAGGCTGCAACACTGTGGTGCTAGCTTGTCGCATGCTCACTCCGTTTTCGCCGGATAATGGACCAACTAACATGGAAAAGGCAAAAAACAGCAGGCATCCGATCAGCATAGGTAACATGGAACCTATGCTGATGGATACAAGACGTTTTGCAATATATGCTTTCTGGCTTGACCGGTAGAGTTTCAGTCGTGCATGCCCGGACTTTAGTTCGTCGATCACGGATAGGGCTGCCGGAGGAATAGCCGCCAAGGGAACCAAGTAAAAGAACAGTCCATATTCAAAGGGGGTAACAAATAAGTAAAATACGTCCAGAGCATAGAGCAACTCACCCGCAGCATAGAAGGAAAAGTAATCACGATGTTCAAAGAAAAAACAAAACAGCACGATGCCTACTGATAACCAAAAGGAAGATTGCTTCATGAAATGACGTATCTCCCGAACGATATACCGCATCTTTTCATTCTCCTTGATCGTCCGGCATTAGTTGCTTTCTAAATGGATCATCTGCGCAATCTGATCCAATTCGGAGATCAGTCTTTCCTGTGGAAGCTGGCCATCAAGGTAGCGGAATTCCACATCGATAAAAAGGTTCGGATTTAAGTCGTATACGCTAGGTGAAGAGAAAACCATATATTTCATAGCATCCTGCCATGCTGCGATATCTTCTGCAGATAGCAAATAGCGATTTTTCTCAATCTGTTCCCGTAGCGCAAGATGCTCGTCCAGCTGTGTTTGCAGATTTCTCCGTTGTTCTTCGCTACACTGCTCCAAAGCAGTCAAAATTTCGTTATAACGATTCTTCCACTCCTCTATCTGACTTTGATAGGCGCTGTTCTCAACCGGCGCTGCTGAAGACGGGTACATATACAGCTTTGTAATGTCTGATGCATTCACTGCCACCCATTCCAGAAACTTCAATGCCTCCTCCTGATGTGCGGAATAAGGGTTGATTATGGCAACATACAGTGCGCCTCTGTAGATCAGTGAATCACCCATCTGTATAGGAAGCAACCGGAGCTTTGGATTCAGCGTGATGTCCTGTCCAGAATAGATCAGTGGTGTCAATTCATCCAGCTTATCATTAAAGTCGGCTGCGTCGGACAGCGTAGATTGCAGTGCGATAATCGATCGATATGCTTCGGTATCAAATTGTAACTGTTCACCGCGCACATTGCATGTAGTAATATACCGTTCAGTACCCTGCATCAAAAACCAACTTCTATATTCCTCGATATACTCGGCAATCTGGTAAACCTCCGTTACCTCATCAGGTTGATCTGCCCACGAGTTGATTAAAGCGGCAAGTTCCGTAAAATTCCGCGGCACCGCAATACCTGCATCATCAAAGTCATCCGGATTATATGCCATCTCTGCGCAGTAGGCGCTCATTGGCAGCGCAAAAATATGCCCATCAAGGGTGACCGCCTCTTGAATTGCTGGATACATTTGCCCAACTTGCTCTGCAATAACCGGTGAAGTCTCCAATGCCGGGCAGAATCCTTTCTTCATTAGTGTTTCTATATCCTGGTTTTGCGTCCACAGAATCATCACATCAAAGTTCGTCTCATGAAAGTTTATGGCATTGATGAGTTTTTCCACGGAATCAAAGTATTCGTTGTTCAGTACAACGTTGATGTTTGGATTTTCTGCATGATATTGATCTGCAAGAGAGCGGTCACACGGGCCTGCGATCACTAATTCGTCCGCAGAGGCATTGGCTGTGATCATAACAGCGACGCATACAATGCAAAGGAAGAAGATTGTCAATACGGAGCATTGGATTCCGTGCTTGACGAAAATGGAAGAATGGAAATTCATCATATTCTCCTCCAATTCATTCGTTAGGCTGATAATAGGCAACCTCGCCTGTCAAAGCATCTGCACAGTACACCATGGAAAATAGAAAGTCACCAGTTGTGCGATCGTACAACTGGTATTGTATACACCATCCCGGTAAACACTCATTGAGCCAGTTAGGCATCCACATGGGCATTGCTCGGGCGAGCTGCACTTGGTAATCTTTCCAGAACTGCTCTTCGTCATATGCTTCTTGTTCTTCCACCGATTTTTTCAAGTCCACTTGTGTATCAATCAGCGCTGCAAGAACATTTTCCGCTGCCTGCTCCCAAGAGATCGGTTGACCGCTCAGCTCCTTTGACGAAGAAATTTGAAAAGATGACATTTCCACTTTCAATAATTGTCCCTGGCAATCAAACACAAAATCAGCCCATGGACAGTCCATAATATGCTGACCTGTTTTGCTGGAGTATTGCAGACTATCTCTGTTGACAAGTTGATTTTTGTATTCTGTGGACAGCCCTTCTATTTGATAGGGCAGTAGCGCAATGATATAGTCGCTGCCCTTTTGGTTTTGACGGCAAATATAGCCGGCATCTTCCGCAGCTGTAATTCCTAAATCTGCAAGGAAAGCAACACATTGCTCGTACAAATGACGTAATTCAGGATCTTCAAGAGGAAAGAGTTTCTCCACCTGATAGTTGGTGATAAGACGGACATCATACCCGGCAATCGCACTGTAGCCAGGCGCCCATGCACTAATATAAAAGTCATCAACGGTCTGACAATGCTTTAAGCTAAAATCCGGGTGCATGGTAAAATGCTTCTGAAGGGTTTGATGAAGCACATCCTTCTTAATTGATTTGCCTTTCATCTTGATTTGATAAAGCTCAGAAGGAAGCGTGTCTTTGACAATCGCATGCGTATAGATGGTGTGACCGCGAAATTCCAAAGTACCTTCTGTCCAGAAGTTCGCATCTGCTGATGCGGTGCGGATCAAGCAGATACAAAGGATGCCAATCAGCGCAGCTCTTAACTTGTTCATGAAGCAATGCCCTTTCTTTTGATACCTGATACATATGGATGCAACCGCAAGGAGCGCAAAGTTGCGCCCCTGCGGTCTTATTTTTAATAGGAATTATGGCTCAAACTCAGCACGAAGGGTCACTGTCTGGCTGTAATGATTTGTATTCGTCTTATAGGTGACAGGCTTCAGCGTCTGAGAAGAAGTAGGCTTGGTAAGATAACTCAAGGTAAGATCGTTTCCTACAAGAACTGGCAAACGTGAGGTGACCTGTTTCGCCAGCTGCCGATTCCACATGTGAACCTTAATCGACTCGGAATAATAGGTACTCGAAATCGAGTAACTCTCCAGGTGATAAGTCGCAGAGTAACCACCCGCGCTCTTGTGGTAGATAGTAGAGGGGCTATAACCTTCTTTGCCAGCAGCAATATCGTAGTCCGCTCTGTAGAATTCAGCCATGGAAGTAGTCACGCACGCCAAGCAGAAAACCATGACCAGTAAAAATCCAACAATGCGCTTCATATTTTTATTTCTCCTTTATCATTTGTTGCTAAATAGTGTCATCTGTGGTATAGTTACATTATCCTTGCATAACAGCACAGTCTTAACGGCTGTGTCGCTTCCGGGCACGTTCTGCAAGGATTTTGCTTGCCTGTACAATCAACAGGCCATCTGGAACCACCAAGGGAATCCCCTCCTTTTCCGTTTCCTATCAATTATTCTTCTGTGTTCTATTTTTGAAGTAGCCGAGGAACAGGTGCCTCATAGAAACCGTGAACACGCGACCGTCCCGAGTAAGTTTTACCGTATTGATAGATCAATTCGGTAATGAACCTGATCACCGCTTCATAGAGCATCTCTCCTTCCCTTGATTCTGACATAATTATAACAACAGATATGGTGTATGGAGGCTTGTGGCGCGAAATCAGGCAATTTGGGCATGAAAGCTAGTAAAGCAAAAAAACAGCGGCCACCAATGTTATACGAAAAAGGAGCATGTTTTCTCGGCGTTCACTCGTGCATTACGAGAAAACAACAATTCACGCTATTGCATTTTGCCCAGATTAGCGTAGCAAGCAGCTAAATAGCAGAAGCCCATTGAAGTGCAACGCGACTCTATAGCCGCCGTCGCTCGGCAGAGCTTGGAATTTGACGAATTGTCAGAGCAGATCATGGAAGAAGCGACCATTGACGAAGCGGTTTGGTTCAGCGTAATTGGTGGTCCTTTACGTCAAAAGCAAAGGCTGCCCGAATCATTAGACAAAACAGATGGTCTTATTTTGCTGACAATCACATTCTTCATCAGCTTATTTGGATTGCCGAAGCTGGACTTTTGAAAAAAGCATGACTTAAATTTACAATAAAGATTTGGGCTACGGATAAAAATAGCGTCCTCCCCCATTAGGAGAGGACGCTTGTTTTTTGCAAAGGCCACGAATAGTTTGTAATTTTACGATTCGGCAGATTCACAATTATCATCAATATATTCAATCAAATCTCCCGGCTGGCATTTCATAATACTGCAAATCTTCCCAAGTGTGTCGGTCGTAATAGGCTTATCGTGCCGTATTCTTTGCAGCGTTTGCGCATCAATTCCTTCATTGGCCAAACGGTAGAATGAAATATGATTGTCTTCCATAAACTGCCGCATCGGACGAAAAGAGATTGGCACCGCATCACCCCGTTTTTTGAATATTATATGGGGCTTGCCGCTTTTTGTTATAGTGATTATAATCACTATAACAGGAGGTGGGAAAATGATTGCTACATTTTGTGGCCACTCGCGAATCTCACAAAGCGCGGAAGTGGAAAAGTGGCTGTACACAGTGACGCAACGCTTAATCGAACAGGGCATAACAACATTTTATCTAGGTGGCTATGGAGCCTTTGACAGTTTGGCAGCATCCGTTTTACGAAAGCAAAAAAAGCGATACCCGCAGATCGAGCTGGTATTAGTCTTGGCCTACCTAAAAACAAGGCAAGATATTTCCTATTATGACAGCACAGTATATCCGCCGCTGGAAGCTGTCCCTCGCCGTTTTGCAATTTCCTATAGAAACCGCTGGATGGTAGAGTCTACCGATGTGATAGTTGCTTATGTTCTCCACGATTGGGGGGGAGCTGCCACAACGTTGCAATATGCCAAGCAAAAAAAGAAACCGATTATTTCCTTTGCCGATAGATAGAGAGGACGGCTGAGGCTACGCTGTTGAAAGGCTGTTATGACGCTCATATCCGATGCCTATCTGTTTGTAGTAGAAGACCACACCGTCGGCTGATCCATCCGCGAGTTTTCGCCTACGAATAATTCGCGAGAAGGACCGTGAACCATAGTAGAAATTATAAAATAACACGATATTATCCCTGTGAGCCCGGCAGGATAAGATCGTGTTTTGTTTCATGGTGATTATTGTAATCAAAGGATATGTCAGATTATCCATCGTCATTTCTCATATAGGTATTATGGATGTATCGTCAGCACTTCTCTTTCTCTTGGATCAGCTTTCCCTGTTGAAATGTGTATACCATATCACACGCTTGCGCAATATCCAAGGCACTATGGCTGGCTAGAAGAATGCATTTTCCCTGATTTTTCAAGTTTTGCAAAAGCGTATGAATATGCGCAATGCCGTCCTTGTCCAGACCGTTGAAGGGTTCATCCAGAATGAGAATCTGTGGATCTTCCATAATGGCTTGGGCAATACCTAAACGCTGCCGCATGCCCAGGGAATATTTTCCTACGGGCTTTTTGTCCGCAGGGTCCAAACCAACCAGCTGAATCACTTCATCAATGCGTGCCTTGGTCACCTTCCCGGAAACACCTGCCAGGATGCTCAAATTCCGTCGTGCACTACAGTGAGGTAAGAAACCTGGTGTTTCAATAATGATGCCAGTGGATGGAGAGAAATCGCATTCTTTACCGATGCGTTTACCAAGAACAGTCACAATGCCATTGGTGGGCCGTGTTAATCCGCAAATGCATCGCATCAACGTGGTTTTCCCGCAACCATTAGGACCAACCAAACCATAGATAACCCCACCATGCATCTCTACGGAAACATCGCAAAGGACTTGTTGCTCTTTATATGTCTTGGATACGGATTGAATAGAAATCATTTACTTTTCCTCCTTTTATAACCATTCTGCATACAATGCGGCAGAGCCTACAAGATTCATGGTTATTCCTAGAGCATACAACGGACTGCATCTTCGCTTAAACAGCCGCATATCACGTGTCCATATAAGAATCCCCTGGAACTGAAATGGAAGGAAATCAACAAGATACCGATTTCCAAATTGCCACCCTCCCAATGTTTTGTGACAGCAAATCAAGAGAAGATGGACAAACACGCTAAGCGGTAAAAGGAAACGTAAACTTCTGAACGCTTCATGCTCTGCGTGCTTCAGTTCCTTAATCCAAAGGAAAAAAGCAACCACAAATATGGGATTTACAAGCCAAAATGCAATTCCCCCATATATATCAATGTATAACTTGCTACTTTCTGCACTTAGCTTTGGCGCTTGGAGATAGCTGCTTAAGTTATTCGATAGATATTTGAAAGAAAACTGACCGTTTGGTGCTTCAAGAAATTCCGGTAGATAATTGTGGCCAAACTCAAAGGGATCACCAAAGCGCAATGCATTTAATAGCAAATAAGCTAACCCAACGATCGTAGGAACTACAAACCAGTACATATGCTTGGGGAAAAAGGATACGATATTTTTATTCTTCTGTGAACTGCGATAAAGCAATACACATAGTACGGGAAAATAAAACAAGATCATAGGACGGCATCCGACAGCAAAAATCCAACAGGAGAAAGCAATACCTCCTCGTCCTTTCCAAGCATAATAAAGTGCCATAAGACTCAGCGTAAAACAGAGAGTCTGAGCGAAAAACCAAACCCATCCGGTAAAGCCAACAAAAACATATCCATTCGCCAAGTAAAGGAACAATACTAAAAAGGGAATATAATCATCGGATACTTTTGCCAGTCTACACAGACGGATGGCATATGAAATTCCAATCATTGTTATCCCCCAAGATATGGCAGTCTCTGGCGTGTTTTCACCGAAAACTGCCGCAAATGGGAGCAAAAAGAACGAAGGAAACGGCGGAAAGCTGACATAGTACCTGCCCTTATAAATCGCCAATTCAAGCCATGGATAGTTTTCTCCTAAATCCAGTCTTCCATTGAGCCATGCGCAAGCTTGAAGTGTGAAGGAATTAAATGGATTACTGTCCCACGGATATTTGCCTGTAAATATGCACAGTACGGCAAACACTGCGAAGAAAGAAGCTTGGATGTATGCATAAAGCAATAAATTCTTGCGTTGTGCTGAAACATTCACGGTTGTTCTCCTTATTATGATGTAATAGAAAAGCAACTTGTATCCATGTTTCGGCTTCGGATGCACATGAGCAAGATCATGATACCGTCAAAAATTCCATATCCGACAAGAACCGCTGTAAGCCTGCTCCATTCATGTCCTTCGTAATCCGAAACGATTGCCTTCAACGATGAGAAGTCTGTTGGATAAGGTATCCAGGATGGAAGTGCCTCCACCATGAACGTACTGGAAAACAGTAATAGACCGCCAAATAAAACAGGTCCCAGCAAGGGTTTGTTCCACAAGCCCAGAAAAAGAATGAGAAGGATCATGGAAAACCAGAAGCAAAACATAGGAAGCAGGGCTATGAGGCAGGCCAACACCGGCGAACCCAGTCTGCGGATATAAAGGGGTATGATGGTATAGTCTTCTGTCACGATGCCAAGTTCCACAAGAGCATTCTCTGAAAAACCAGAGGTGGGCGAAGCATAAAAGGTAGCAAATAAGGAAAAGCACAAGCAAAGAATTCCCATGGCAAAGCATACTGCGGCAGCACTATGAAGCACTTGCGCCAGTGTCCATTTGATTCGGGAGGTCCGTACAAGCATAAAGTTTTGAAAAGCGTAACGCAGCGGGATCTCGCTGACCATCACAAGAAAAAGAAGACTTCCCATGGTAAAAAAACTGCTATACAGTTTCAGAAAAAGCAGTTCTGACACATTGAAAAGCAGTGTTTTTTCCCCTTCCAAGGCATAATTCGAATGATCTACAACAGCCTGCATCAGGCAATAGAAAACCATGCATCCTATCATGCTGAGCACGCGAGACGATTGCAACCAGGTATGGAAATTGGCCACCGCGATCGTGAGCAATGGACGTTTACGCATCATGTAACCTCCTGCGCAAGCCTATCGTATAGGCTATCAATACTACCACCCAAAAAGCAAGATTCACCAAAACGGATCGTCTAACCATCGCCCATGTCAACGCATCGTTGTATAGCTCCGCAGTATACGGGAGTTGCACGCCGAGCATACGGCTTGTAGCTTGCGAATTCCAAACAAAATAGAGAAATGTCGGCAACGATATGGATACCAACAAGTCTGGAATCCATGTGGCAACAGCTAAACTAACCGTTGCCCATATACCTCCCATAAAGCACATTCCCAAAGCCATCCAGATAAGAATGGGAAGCCCATGAAAGATATTCAGCCACGGAAGATAGATGCAATCTGCCGAAAATGGAATCTCATGTCCAGGATACTTACTTGGATCTGAAGCCCACGCAATCAAATGCCATATTCCAGCATGAAGCAAAAAACCGCAACTGACTGCACATCCTCCGGCTACAAAATTTACCGATACTTTGCGAAATATATACCGACGTATCGACGAGCGCATGAGCTTGGCCTCAAACAGCCTTGTTTCAAACTCTTCAATTTGGCTATGCGCATAAACCATGGACGCGCAGAAGGGAAACATCAAGGATGCGCCGCCGAAAAATATGGGCATCAAGGAAAGTTGCAGGGCTGAACTTCTGTTTTCCATCCCCCAATCACTGCTGACAAGCCATTGAGGAAGCGACATACCAAAGCACGAAAGCATCATGACAATAGCCGCCACCCAAAACCACGGGGAAAGCAAGGCCTGTTTCCACTCTCCACGCATGTCAATCCTCCCAAGTCAACAAGTCAGGACAATCAAAGGAACGGTTTTTCCCCTTCTTCCATGGATCAATCAATTCTCCGGTTTGGGCATTGACCATAATGTACCCCCAGTTTGCGGAGATGGTATCATATTGCACCTTTATCCCCGATGTTTCTGCAGTCGCATTGGGGAATAATTCTCCTTCGGCTACCCAGGTTGGCATGAGCGTATAGGCATAGGTACCTTCATTCTGCCAGATGATATAACCAAGCCTTAAGCTTGAAATGCTTCTGAGTTTTCCTTCTTCGATCAGTTTTTCGTAGGTATTCTTGACTTGCTGAAAACTGCACAAAGGGACGTCCTGCGCAATCACTTCGGTCTCCTGCACCAGAAGGAACTGCAAGCTGCGATAGATCTCGTCAATTCCAAAGCGTTTGCAGCCCTGCGTAATGGCGATTGCACCATACATCAACTGCTTCTCCTTGCTGTTTGTACCCGCGTATCGCGCAAAACTCTGGGCAGCGCAGCCAAGGACGGGGATATCACGGATGATCTGATCAAAATACACCATCAACGTGGCTTCCGACTGAGGAAGCGGTTCTCCGCTGTATGTATCGTTTTGACGATCATATTTCATGTCTCCCTGATAGGCCCTGAGCCAATGGGGCATGAGTTCAATTTCCACCTCCGGGAAATACGTTTTGCTGGCATCCTCCAATAGCGCCTGTGCATCTGCTACTGTGGTTGGATTGTTATATGCATAGGGCTTGTCGGTTTCAAATTCAGTAATTTGCCGGATAATAGAGTATTGATTATATCCACCGGGAGTTACAGCTTCCGGATGTTCCCTTTGCGCCGCTCGCAGAACGCCGCTATCCGGATAATCCACCCGAAGAGTGCCTTCACTTCTCCATTCTTCTACATGATTGTTGACCGTTGACACTTCTGAACCTCTGTGCTCTCCCGTCTTCGGTAACGGATCTGCGTATACAACAGGAAAACAGTCAGTATCCGGAGTCAGGATTTCCAAGTCAATATCAATGGTACGCCCGTGGGAATCATAGGTCTCATGCCAGCCTTGCTGACAGCTTTCTCTCAACTCAGAAAGCGTTATTTTCTCCTCAGCATGCGCCGCTGTAGGATGGCCCATGATCAGAACTGCCGCAAAAATACAGCCAACGCGTGAGATCCAATTTCTCATAGAGAGTACCTGCCTTTCCGTTCATACGTTGATCACAGAGATGGAACTACTTCCATCTTTTATGGAAATAGAAATATGATAAAGACTGATGCAGCATTAGAGGCTGCATCAGTATTTTCATTAGTTGCAGTATTGTCAATGCATCAGCATGGATTATGCTCAATTCGGATCAAATCCGCCAGAAATATCGAATTGAGTAAGACCTTCGTAAATATTGTATTTCGTGTTCCCTCGTGCTGCAACGCCGTAGTAGTAATTTTGATAGATTGCGTTACTTTGAATCGGAACGTAGAGATCGGGCGTACACCATTTCTGCCCAGAGAGAATTCCATTCGCACCAGTGGTTGTAGAACGAGTGGCATGTAGAAGATTCGTATATGCATTACTTGTTCCTAGCGCTTCATGAATAACGTACATACGTGCCAACGAGTTGTATTTCCAGATTTCCGTTGGATAGTACCGAGGCGGATCATTTTCACTGGTGCAATAAACACCATAGATTCTGAAGCTATGACGTTCAGCCAATGCTCCCATTGGAATAGCCAGAGCCAGAACCGTCATTGCTACCAACATCAAACACAGAACCTTCTTCATGGAATGTACATCCTTCTCACGGGGCAATTTATCATTTGTATTGATTTTTCCCGGTTATTTATGCAAAGCCGTATGCGGTTCAAATCCACCTACCTGAAAAAGGGAATCAGATTACTTTCGCCAATGGCATCTCCTCCATTTCTACTCGAGTTCTTTTTTGTAGGGGTTATTCGTGAAACCGTTGCGGCACAGGGGCCTCATAGGAGCCGTGAGCACTTGGCTTTCTTGAGTAAATTGTACCATATTGATAGATCAATTTGGCAATAATGGTCATCAACCGCCTCATAGAACTTCCCTCCCTCCTAAATGGTAACTCAATTCTAACAACACATGTGGTGTATGCGGGAGGACGGCGTGAAATGATGCAATTTTGGCACGAAATCCGGAAATCAAGGCAGACAACAGGTAAAGTTATGCTCCAAAAAGGTGACGATAGTACTTACTGTTTTTGATAGGATATAATAGGAGGTGAATATTGTGATATCGTCTCGAATCGCTCAGCTGCGAGAGCAAATGGGGTTGACTCAAGTTGGGTTGTCCGAGAAACTGAATTTGAATCTTAGGACGATTAGAAAATGGGAAAATGGCGACTCTTCTCCGTCCGCGACCAATATTATCCTGCTTTGTGAATTTTTTTCTGTTTCCGCAGATTATCTGCTTGGAATTGATGATCGCTGCGTCATTTCATTAGAAGATTTGCCAGAAAAGGATAGGACTCGAATTTGCGCGATGATTCAGGTTTATATTAACTTGACAAAACGCCTCTCCAAATGAGAATCTGCACAAATTCTTATAAATATACATTCTTGGCAGAAAAGCGCGCTTTGATGTTTTCTTCCCTTTTGCCGCTTGCTCAGGTCATTATTTTCTGCAATTCCGAATGTAATATAAACATTGGGCATCTCCTGCCTTTTCGACGGGAGTTACATTATATTTATAATGTCAAATATATTTTTTAATGATTTACTTAGGATCAGAAAATCGGGATGACACTTCACTTCGATATCCTCCCAAATAAATCGTTTCATAATTATTACTAATTATGTTTATGTTTACAGTTCTTTTTTTAATTGACAATTTATCCTATATCGGAGTAAAATGAACTTATTGTTCGTTTTATAACCAAGGGGGCGAGGCTATGATGCGAATCGTCATTTGCGAAGATGAATCCTACTACCAGGAAGCTATTTGTGATGTAATAAAAGGCTGGATGATGACCACAAACCGTCAGGATGTGTCGTATGTCTGTTTTCACTCCACTGAAGATTTGCTGGAGCGATGGGAAAATGGGCTGGCTATGGATTTGCTGTTTTTAGACATTCAAATTCCCGGTGAGATGGACGGGATGAGCCTAGCCCGGAAAATTCGATCAAAGGACGCGAATGTCTTTATCGTATTTGTCACGAATTTTGCCAACTACGTCTACGACGGCTATGTCGTGAATGCACTTCGGTATTTGAAAAAGCCCGTTCAAAAGGAGCAAATATGGGACTGCCTGGAGATCGTATACCGGCGGTTTTCCCTTCTCTCCCAGGAAAGCATGGTGGTCAATGCCCGGGAACAGCGGTTTGTTTTGAAATATTCAGATTTGATATATATGGAGACGCAATCTCACTATCTGCAATTGCATCTAACCACTTTAGATGAAGCGATGGAAGTTCGAACACGCCTGCGAGACTTTGCTGCACAATTACCTCAAAATCTTTTTGTTCAATGCCATCGTGGTTGCATCGTGAATCTGGAACATATTCGGAGGTTTAGTAAAGCCACGTTGACGATGTCAAACAACCACATAGTTCCCATTTCCCAGACCCATTTTTTGTCTCTCGAGCGTGCGTTTAATGAGTACTTCTCGAATATTTCTGGCATAAGGTCCAATCCATGCAAGACTAAACGCTAAAGCATATTTGAATTGTAATTCGCATTTATGCGCGAAGGGGTGAAAGACGTGCCGACATTATGGATCATCTTTGAAATAGGGATTAACCTATTTCAATCCAGCCTGTATCTTTTCTTTCTCAAAAGCAGATCCCACATTTCAAAGCCGAGCAAAGTGGCTGATTGGGTTTGCGTCCTGACCTGTACGGCATTTTATACGCTGTATCTTTTTTTTGATATCCCCATCACAGATAGCGTCCATATCATATTCCTTTTTATTTACTTACTGATTGTCTCTGATGATCCGTGGTATGTCTCAGCTTTCTGGGTGATGGTTAAGGAAGCTATTGCAATAGCAATAGTCGGCCTAATGCTTCAACTGTGCCTGATGCTTACTTCGGGTACCTACGAAGCTCTCATGTCGCAAGGGCCGCTGCGCTTTATCTTCGTCATGTCAACCAACCTTGCCATGTTTTTTGTGATGTTTTTCTTTTCAAAAATGAAAAGAACATATTCGCCGGTTGAGGTTTCAGCTTTGCTTCTCTTTCTGGCTACAAATCTTTCTGTTCTGTTTGCGATCGAAATGCTGTTTTCTTTACAAGTTCAGGCATCAAATCATAAAGATTGGCATATTTTTGCCGCCTATGGCGCATTATTTCTTTGCTCAATATTTTCAGTATGGCTTTATCATTTCATGACCCAAACCGTTCAAAAGGAAAATGCAGCGCAAATTGCTCTCAAGCAGGCACAGCTAACCAAAGAACACCAGCAGGCGTTGCAGGATATGTATTCAGATATGCTTGCCCGTCAGCATGATTTCAAGCATCAATTACAGGCAATTGAACAACTGGTTCAGCAGCAACCCCCACAGGCAGCAGAATATTTGGCAAAATATAAAGAAAAAATCAGCGAAAGGAACACGTTTGTTACCGGCTCCATCGCGGTTGATGCGTTGCTCACGGCCAAACTGCTGGCGTGTAAAAACAAATGCATAGACTTTGAACTGTCACAGTGTCCACTAAATGCTTTGCCTATTTGTGAAGTTGATTTCTGCGCCATTGTCGGAAACTTGCTTGATAATGCAATGGAGGGTGTCTTGCGCATCAAGGATGATCAAACTCAAAAGTGGATTCATCTGAGCTTTCAACGCGTATGGAATACTTTTTCCATACGATGCGAGAATACCATGGCACCATCAACCATCAACCGACGGGACAAGAGATTTCTTACATCTAAATCAAAAAGCTCCGCACCTCATGGTTTTGGAATTCCGAATATAGAGTCCATTGCTCAGAAGGCAGAGGGTTTTTGCAGCTTTGAAACAAAGGATTGTATTTTTATAGCAACCGTTACCTTGCCGTATCCTATAGGAGAGGAAAATGAATCAACTCATTAAAGCAATCCTTGCATTCCTTGAGGCGAATGAAATTGTGCGTGCCGAAGATCACGAAGTCTATGCATATGGTCTTGATGCGATCCTGTACACCATGATCAGCACACTCGGTCTAGTGCTGATCGGTGTGGTCATGCGTTCTACCACTGAGGCACTAGTAATTATCGGAATGTTCTATATAAATCAGACTCTAGGCGGAGGATTCCATGCCTCGACACATTTAAGGTGTTTTCTTACAATGGCAGTTGGCTTGTTATGTTGCTTGAGCACATTGTTCATCCCATTTCCTCTGCCCGCAAGTCTGATAATAGCTCTAATGTCTATGGGTTTCATGCTGCGCTTTCCCCTTGTATTGCATATAAACAAAGCATACCTGTCCAATAAAAGAAATCTATTTTCCAAACATTCACAACAAGCGCTAATCTTCCAGCTGTTAGCCATCTGCTTCTTCCTGATATGGAGAGATGTTCATATGGTTCAGACAATCGCTGTAGGGCTTTTGTCCTGTGCATTTTCAAGAGCAGTTGCTGTTGTCCAACAAAAAAGAGCCGGAAGATTGTAACAATCTCGTTTATTAGTTCTGTTGTGTAAACATGCCCTTTAGGTTTCGGCTTCATTTTTGTGGTGATATAGTTCCATCTAATCTAATATGATAAAATCAGCCTCCTACAAAGCAAAATTAATTGCTATGCAGGAGGCTTTTAGACTACTTTCCGTTTTTTTCTTAGAACGATACACCTACTGAACGTCGCGTTATCTCATAACCATCAGCATTGAATGTTGCTGCAAGGCGGTACGTTCCGCTTCCGATTGAAGACAGACAATTGAAAGATGCAGCATATCCATTTGTGTTGTGACTTTCCTCGGTAGGAGGAGTAAGGGAACAATCAAATTCCCACTCATCTCCAATCTCTTTTTCAAGCCAACAAGCAGTGACCTTGATTGTATCTTTATTTTCGTATGTTGCACAGTAGAGCTTCACTCGACCCGTGGGAGAAAGGTCTACTTTTGTAGCATCAAAAACATCGTCAGCCAAAGGCATAATTGCATCGGCAAGGCTACAACTAAACCCCGCAGCAATAACTATTAATCCGACGAATACTAAAAGGATTTTTTTCAAAACGCTCATATTCTTTCACCTTTCATATTTGATCAATAAAGAATGGGGTATCAGAAAAACACTTTCTCCTTATTATCGCACCTCCCTTTAATTGATGAACAGTCCCTGGGTTATTTTGAAACGTTCGATTACCACAGGTAATCATTTTCCCTCCTTCATAATCCATAGTGCGTGAAAAAGGATAAATACATTATTCCTAATAATTTTCCCCCAAAAAAGATTTCTCTTTTGCCGAAGCTCCAATTCATTAAGGCAAGAGATTATATGAAGCTACGCAACTATAAATTGTGACGCATTCCTTGATAATGACCGTCTCGATGGATCGAAAGAAATGCGGAGTCTTTTTCACTTCTAATAATGTTTGATGATTGACTTCTACAGCATATTTTGAATAGAGCTTAGAAAAACTGCAAATAATCAACCCAATAACATCCATACCATTCTATAGCGGCGTTTATTTTTTACAACGTGCAAAGTAAAATTGAAATGAAGTCAACGCTATTGATGGTAATCAATGTCATAGAGAAGAAAAGCCATAATACAAAAAAGGAGATCATATGCACTCGAAAATAGATTATCGTCGTATAGGTCGCCATTTTCGTGTTGCACGGCAGCAGCTGAACTTAAAGCAAAAGGATGTTGCCGAGTTGCTTGGTGTTTCGGTTAAAACCTATAGCAACATGGAACGAGGTGCACAGGAACTGAGCCTATACAGGATTATTCAACTCTGTCAACTACTCAAACTAAAACCGGGTTGTGTCTTGGATGATTGTAATGATGAACTGCTTGCATTAGAAACACTTCCCGAAACGGTTTGTGAAGCCAAGAAACAGCTAATGCTTTTGAGCCACAAATGTTCAGATGAGACTGCATTGCTACTAAATACCATTGACCAGTTGATTTATACGGCATTGGAATCCAAACGCCGAAAATAGCATATTCACGATTATTCATTTTCACCAGCATCAATGTCCCTAAGCGCACATAAAATGAGGAATGTTAATGAATGATGTGAAGATCAATTCAAATAGCATTGAAGAAATGTATGTTAAATACTACTCGTTGTTAAAACGCCACTGTATTAAGCTCGTTTCATATAATCCGCGTTTCGTTTCCATTGCCGAGGACTGTGTACAGGAGGCTTTTTATCGTGCGGTTTGTCATGCCGATGATTTTGCATCGAGCCCAAACCAGTATGGTTGGCTTGCTACTTGTTGTACGCACTATATGCTGTCACATATTCGAAAAACCAAGAAGCGCGAAAAAATAATCGGTAAATCCGTAAGTCTGGAAGCGTATGGGGATGTTCCAGATCTAATGGATAATATATTGGCCTGGATTGCCCATACAGACTATCAGGAAACGATAGAGGAATTCATGGCAACATTATCGCCGCTGGAGCAGAAGATATTCAGAGCATATTACGAAAAAGGGTTATCCCTGAAAGACACAGCGCAGCAATCTAAGCTTTCCATTACTTCTGTTAGAGGCACGCTAGACAGAATCCGAGCAAAGGGACGTCATTTCCGCTTAATGATATTTCCTTTTATTGGACAATGTGCTTTGACCTTGTTTAAGCACCATATAAAGTGAAGGAAGTGCTAAAATGAGTGAGCGGAAAAAATCTAGCATTATGCAGATACTGGAGCTAATCGAATATGGGAGCATACCGCAGAACGAAGCTGCACGCCGGCTTGAAGCGTTGCTACAATCCGAAATAGATCGGAAAGACAGATCTGCCGATATGGAATTAGTAGAAGCATGTGAAGAACTGCTCTGGCAGATTGGTACGCAAGGACGGTTAGCATTTGAGGATAGAAGCAAAGAGAATCAAGCCGCATTGATACAGAGGTTAGAAAGGAAGCAGCATCAGAGCATTTCTTTGCATGTTGGAGTGCGTGCCATAGCAATTGTTGCTGCGATTCTGGTGTTGGTAATTGTAGGAGATGGAATACTAAATCGGGAATGGCTATCTGGACGATCTACAGATGACGGACAGCAGTACACACTCCAAGGGCAAAGTATAGATCCTGGTCTAGTGGAAAAAAGCGTTGCCGCGGGCGATGACACCATTACTAATATTCTAACGACAACAGACTGGGAAACTGTCGTAGCATTTTTCGGAATGGAGCCGGCGCTCCCTAGCTATCTACCAGATAGCTGGCATATTGTGCAGTACTATGCAGTCCGATTTGACGATGAACTAATTCTAAACATCTCTTATATGAGCGAAGCTGATCCGACCGCAATACTGATGCTTCTTTGGAACCATTACTTCAGCGCAGAAGCGGTGAGCTTGGCATTAGAACAAAATAATGATGGTGAACTGGTAGAAATTGGAGGTATCCAAGTATATAAGAGTTCAAATATTGAAAAAAACCGGTTTGTTTGGATTGATGGTATGTCTGTTTACTCACTGACCACTACATGTGACGCGGAAGAGGTTGAAGCAATTATCTCTTCATTTGAAACACAGTAAAGATTACGGTTTGCTTGAGCAGGTAATCCTCTATCACCGTTATTAACCTAAACCACCGTCATTTTTTGTTTAGGTCAATATAACGAGTTTTCATCTGGAGAGTGGTCACAAATTGATTAAACTTGAGATAATATTGGCAAGCAATGCAAACGTTTTACTTTTTGCACTTTGCTTGTTGGTGGCCCAGCCCCCAATCCCCTGTAATGCAGAGCAAGCTCTGCGGTTGTGAAGTCTCTCTGCCACATCCTCCGGCTGGTTTGACGTTCCAAAACGAAAAAAAAGCCCTATACCGATCTGCCTCAACGGACATAGATCAGTATAGGGCCGCTCTTTACCGGCCAGTCTTTTCTGTGCGCTGGTCGTGTTTACGAGGTTTTTTCTCACTGGCAAAATGCTGCTCCAACGCAAAATGCTCATCGGCAAGCAGCGTATCCAAGTTCTTTTTGATATGGCGCAAACTCTGCAATTCCTCGTTTCGCTGGGCCAACAGCTTACCAGTCTCTCGTTTTTGAACGAGCAGTCGGTCATATTCCTGCGATAACTCCGAGAGTGTCGGCAGCTTCCCATCCGCTGCGCTATATACAGCCTGCGCCTGTTTGTGCGCTTCAATGGCTTCTTTGTTCTCCCGATAAAAAGCAGGTGACCAGCCGGATTCCTTGTATTTCGTGTAAACATCCCGGGTTCGCCTGTACACCCAAATCGCTTTTCTTTGAGCGCTGATCTCCTGCATCCGCCTTTGTGCCTCCCGGATCTGATCTTTCAGGCCATTCCGGCTGTCCAGCGCAAGCTGTATCTTTTGCGTAAGGTCAGCGTAGGAACCAATGTGATTCTCTTTCAGATAGATTATGGAGCTGGCCAGAGTGTCGATATTGTGTTTTTCGGCCCAGCGCTCGTATCCTTTTCCTTTTCCAGCACGCAGCTTGGCTTCAATGTCGATCAGAAGCTCAATCTGCTTTCGCGTGTATTGGGTTCTGGAACGCTTGGGAATGTGAACCCGCTGGCCGGAAAGCGACGCTTCAAGCGCTGCTTCTGTGTATTCCGGTCCCAATGTATCCAGTCGGATAAAGCGTTTCCCTCCGGGTGGTCTTATGCTGATTTGCGCCGCCCGCTTGATCCGGCATCCGGCCTCTTCCAGAAGCTGCATCAGCGCATCAAAGCCATCCGGCCGCATTCGCAGTGCGGCATCAATCGTCATGCGCAAAATATCGCGTTGGGAGATCCCGACATTTTCTCCCAGCCATTGATCATATGTAATCGCTTTGTCTTGTGGACAAGCAATGACCGATAATCTATGTTTCTTACAGAGCTGGTCGCTAAGCTCAGCCAGCACTTTGTCTGAACGAAATACATTGCGGAATTTCCGTGATCCATCCAGCGCAGTCGCGCAAAAGACGATATGATTATGCACATGACGGCGGTCATTGTGCGTGGCAACGATGAACGCATGTTCTCCCTTGAGAAATTGGGAAGCCAGCTCATATCCGATTTTGTTTGCTTCTTCGGGCGTCACTTCGCCGGGTTTGAAGGACTGGCGCAGCTGGTAAGCGATCACTTCGTTGTGAATCTTTCTGCCGGTGATGGCCATATACTCGCTGCGTGCAAGCAGAAACTCCTGATCTGCGGTTTCCGGGGCGCAGGCATATGCCGAGATCAGCGCGCCGCCTTCTGTCTTATCCGGGTTCTTCACGTAATCCACCCGCGCTTTCAGGCACTGTGCAATGGTCTTGCCCTTGTTAATGTGCATCGGAATGATGCGAGTCGTTGCCATGAGCACCTCCGAATCAAAAGAAAAGCGACGATTCGTGATTCCCACAAACCGCCGTATGCCAATGAAGTTCAGTCAAGCAATCCCTCCACAAAGCCGAGGATACGATCCATCTGGTTCAGCAGGAGATGAGCGATTGCCGGCAATCCGATGGGGCTGGCCAGGAGCGCAAGCACCAGAAAGGCGATCCCGTTCTGTCCATAACCAATAAAGAACTCGATTCCCGCCAGGAGCGCAAACAGCGTTACAGACAGGCCGATCACGGAAGAAGCGATCGAAGTGACAAATGCTGCCAGCCCGAGCATCAACCGGAGGACAAGCATGACCGGGGCCAGTACAATTCTCAGCAAAGTCTTCATCGTGGGACGCCTCCTTTTATTATCCGGTACGCTCGAGGATGGAGAGCAGTTTACGCATCATCTGCCAGAGTTCATCCTGCTTTTGCAGCATCTCTTCCATTTCGGTGTCGTACATCTGCCCCTGTGCATTCAAGCGCCTGGCAATCTGATTGAGGTTGTTGGTCATGTTGCTGAGCAGTCGAATCATTTCCCGAATCTGCGGCAGATCCAGTTTCAGAATGTAGCCGTTCAGAGCAAGCGCCCGCATGTAAGCAGATTCGTTGGTGATTCCGAGCGCATCCATCTTCTTTCGCATGATTCTTGCTTCGGACTCCGTCGTCTTGAAGTTGTGCTGAACCAGACGCTTTTCCTTTTCCGCCATGATTATCTCTCTAGCTCGCCCTTTTTGCAAGGCTGTCGCCGGGCGGAAAGCGCAGTGGCGCGTTCCCGCCGATGCGCAGAGCGTCTGGCAAAGGCTTCGGCAATCTTCTGCAAAGCCTGGTCCCGGACATGCTCCATCCTGGCGGCGAGCTGCTTCGCTTCCCCGGCTGTAAGCAGCTCCAGATTCTCCCCGTTCGTTCGCACAATCACCGCGTTGCCCATGATGGGATCGCCATGCTGCTGTGTTCCATAGAGCGCACTTGCCGTCGCATTGATGAGCGCTCCGCCGGGTTTCAGCTTACCCTCTTCGTCAATCATCATCAGAAGGTCATCCTTTGCCAGCGGCTCAGCCTCAACCAGTTCAATCCAGTCGCAGCCAATGGCTTCCCGTGCGATATCAAACATTTCCCGTTCGGGATTACACGCGATGATTCTCACATCCTGCGTTTCGGTGAGCAGGACGGCATATTGCTTTTCATTCAAACGCTTCGCCTCCTTATCTTTCCATGTCCAGTGCTTTTTTCTTCCCATCTTTAGCAGCAGGCATGAGAGGCGACCGCGCATCTGCCCGGGTCTGGGGATGTTCCCGTTCCCGGATCTCCTTGCGAACCTGCCAGATGAACCCGTCCAAAATAGCCGGATGGGAGGAGACGGCATAATCATGCCGCCGGTCCATTCCGCCGTCCAACAAACCCTGCGGGAGTCTTACGGAAAATGCCCAGTCCTTATTGGAAGAAGAAAAACGGCCATCCCAGGACTTGTCCTGAACCGTCGCAGCAAGCACAAGGGTTGTCCGTTCCATGCCGAATTGCTCAAGAATCTCCAGCGCCGCCTTTTTGTCCAGACGCCATCCGTCGAAATAGCGGGAAATGGCATCCTGAATCGCGCGTTTGCAATCCAGATTCGCCTGATGTGATAAGCGAAAGCTCTCCAGCTCGCCATGCTCACGCGCATATGCCGACGATTCACGGTAGACAGGAGTGAGGTTCTTCGGTTCCATGTCTATAGCCTCCTTCATTCGTTTCTTCTGTTCCCGCAGAAAATCCCGTATGACTTCCTGCTTTTCGGATAGCGTGCCGGAGAGCAACGTATCCATTTGATCTTCCACCTGATCCAGCTGTGTTAGCGCCTCAAGGAAGCGGGGGTGGAAGTCGTCGTGGTGCGACTTCGGTGCATAGGTTTCTTTCCATGCCAGGAGCCTGTCTCTGTAGGCGGCCAGTTCATGAAAACAATATCCCACCTGATGATCAAAGAAATCTGAAGCACGACGCAAACGCTTTCTCGATCTGGCGGGCGCTTGCTCCGGTTCGTTTTGGGCGATGCCGAAGTCGGAGGCCAGTTTCAAAGCAGCTTCCCGAGGCGAAAGATCAAAAAGGCGGCTGGCGAAGCTGATCACATCGCCATCCGCCTGACATCCGAAACAGTGGAACCGCTCATCGACTTTCATGCTTGGGTTCCGGTCAGGATGGAAGGGACACCTGCACATCCCATTTCGGCTGACGCGAATCCCGTAGCGTTCCGCTGCTTCTCTTGTGGTTAAGGCACTTTTAATGGACGCATACAGTCCCAATTCATCACCTCAAATCTTACCCACGCGGCCAGGCGGGCTTACCGTTCTTCCTCCCTGCTCGGATGATCTGCCTGCCTGCTGCTTGAAGTGTGATCCATGTTCAGCGCGGCGTCCAGCTCAGCCAGGCGCGCGCTTTTTGTTTTGAGCTCGGTTTCCTGCGGGAAGGGTTTGCTGACTTCGGCTTTCGCAGCCTCGATCTGCTGTCGTACCGTCGCAAGATGTTCCTCCGTCGCAGCCAGACGTTTGGGAATCTGGGCGATGGCATTGTCCAGACGGGTGATATTGCCCCGGGCATCGTTGCCCACTTCCATCGGGTGAGACACCGCGCCATGCAGCGTCAACAGAAATCTGTTGACAAAGGAATCATACTGTACGCGCATGTTCAGCCCGCGATAGGAACCGAATTCGACGGCGGTTCCCCTGGCGGCTTCCTTGCAGGCGGTGAGGATGGCCTTGCCCGCTTCTTCCTTGTCGGTGATGAGCACGTCTCCGACCGTCATGCCCACGAAATCCTCCTGCGGAAGCGGATGAGCGTTGAGGGTAGCGATGTCCTTTTCAAACCCTGCAATCAGGTGTGTATCACGCTCCACCTCCTGCGGGAAATATTTGAGCAGCTGATCTTCGAGCCTGAACTGCTTGCTCAGATGATCGGCCCGCATCAGCTTCAGCCTGGCCACATCCACGTCCAGGTCCATCTTTTCCTTGATTCTCGGATCACCGGCACACAGCGCCTTGATCTCCGCATAGGACAGTGCCGTTTCGTCCATGTCCTCGCAGGAACGCACCGGGCTCTTGCTGGTCATAATCTGCGAAATGAATTTCTGCTTGTTTTCTACCGTCTGCCAAAGGTAGGCGTCAAACGTGGCCTCGGTGACGTAGCGGTAGATGGAGACTTCCGGGTTCATGTTTCCCTGACGGACAATGCGGCCTGCGCGCTGCTCCAGATCACCGGGCCGCCAGGGACAGTCCAGATCATGCAGCGCGATCAGCCTGTCCTGCACGTTGGTGCCCGCGCCCATCTTGGCCGTGCTGCCCATCAGCACGCGCACCTGACCGGAGCGTACCCGGGCAAACAGCTCCTTTTTCTTGACCTCCGTGTTGGCTTCATGGATGAAGGCGATCTGTTCCGCCGGGATACCGCGTTCTACGAGTTTCTGGCGGATGTCATCATAGACATTGAAGTCGTTCTCCGGCTGCAATCCATTTATAAGGTCTTTGGATGACGGAGAAGGATTCAGTCCCGCGCCTTTCGGGGTGGAAATATCGCAGAACACGAGCTGCGTCAGCCTGCTCTCTTGCCCGGCTTCCCAGATGCGAACGATATTGCCCACGCAAGCATTGACCTTGCTAGCCGGATCATCCGGCAACAGCGGATTGATCAGCCGCTGATCGAGGCCCAGCTTGCGTCCATCCGACGTAATCTTGAGCATGTTATCGACCGTAGGATCGACCATCTTCCCATGGACAGCCGCGGCCCGCTCAGAAAGGGCCTGCACCATTTCCTGCTGCTGCGCGGTGGGCTTGACGACCACCGTCTCATAATGCACCTGCGGCGTCGGCAGATGAAGCTGATCCGCGGTCTTGATGTCCGCAACCTGACGAAAGACATTCATGAGCTCCGGCAGGTTGAAAAACTTGGCAAACCGGGTGCGCGCCCGATAACCGGTGCCCTCCGGGGCCAGCTCAATAGCCGTCGTTGTCTCTCCGAACGTCGATGCCCAGCAGTCAAAATGCGTCATGCCGCTGCGCTGCAAAGCGCCGTATTGCAGGTACCGCTGCATGGTGTACAGCTCGGTCATGGAGTTGCTGACCGGTGTACCCGTGGCAAAGATGATGCCGCGTCCGCCGGTCAGCTCGTCCATATAGCGGCATTTCAGGTACATGTCGCTGGACTTCTGCGCTTCGGAAGTGGAAATCCCGGCCACGTTGCGCATCTTCGTGTACAGAAAAAGGTTCTTGTAGGCGTGCGCCTCGTCCACATACAGCCGGTCTACGCCCAGCTGCTCGAAGGTCACCACATCGTCCTTACGATCTTCGGCCCGGAGTTTTTCGAGTCTGGTTTCCAGCTGCCGCTTTGACTTTTCAAGTTGCTTGATCGAAAAGCGCTCGCCGTTTTCTCTTTTCAGCTCTTCAATGCCTTCCATGATCTCGTCGATTTCTTCCTGCAATAGCCGTTCCTGACGCTCATGGGATACGGGGATCTTCTCGAACTGACTGTGCCCGATGATGACGGCGTCGTAATCTCCCGTGGCAATGCGCGCGCAAAACTTCTTTCGGTTGCTCGTCTCAAAGTCTTTCTTGGTCGTGACCAGAATGCGCGCAGATGGATACAGCCGAAGGAACTCAGAGGCCCATTGCTCCGTCAGGTGATTGGGCACGACAAACATGCTCTTCTGGCACAGACCCAGGCGCTTGCTTTCCATGGCCGCGGCGACCATCTCAAACGTCTTTCCCGCACCCACCTGATGGGCCAGCAGCGTATTTCCGCCATAGAGGATATGCGCGACGGCGTTTCTCTGGTGTTCGCGCAGCGAGATCTCCGGGTTCATGCCCGAAAAGACGATATGCCTTCCATCGTACTCGCGTGGCCGAACCGAATTGAACAGCTCGTTGTACTGCGCCACCAACGCCTGACGGCGGTCGGGGTCTTTCCAAATCCATTCCCGAAAGGCGTCCTTGATGGCCTGCTGCTTTTGCTGGGCAAGGGTGGTCGCCTTCTGATTGAGCACCCGCTGTTCCCGCCCGTCTGCGTCCTGGATGGTATCGTATATGCGCACATCCCGCAGATTCAGCGTATCCTCCAGAATCTTGTAGGCATTTGCCCGGTCCGTGCCGTAGGTGGTGTACGCCGCGACATTGGTGCGCGATACCACATTCTTGCCGTTGATCCGCCACTCCGCCGTATGCGCCGAAAAGTGCACCTCAATGACGCGGCGCTGGTAGTACGGCGTTTCCAGCAATTCATACATGAAGTCCTGGATGTAGTCTTGCGAAATCCACGTCGCGCCCAGGCGCACGTCGATGTCGGAGGCTTCCAGGTCTTTGGGCTGCGCCGCTTCCAGCGCCGAGACATTGACCCCAAACGCGGCGTCTGCCTGCGCGGCAGCCCTGGCATCCCGAAGCTTCTGGCGCACATTGCCGGAGAGGTACTCGTCTGCCGTGACGTATTGCTCCGTGTCGGGAATTCGGAAGATGACGCCGCGCAGTTCCTGAACGATCTCCTCCTCGCTCTTTCCGGTCAGCCCGGCCATGAAGCCCAGATCCACCCTGGCCCGTTCGCCAATGGATACGGCCAGCGCATCGGATGCGGTGTCCACGTGATCGACGCGGTGCTGCTGCTTGATGGTCCGTCTGGTGAACATATCCGCTTTGCGCAAAAGCCGGTGCTCGTCATCGAGAATTTCCAGCGAGCAGAGCAGATAGTAGGAGGAATCCTCCGCAAACGCGAGGCGGTTTGCCCGGTCATTGATCAACCCAAAGCGCACAGAGAAGCCGTCATACAGGGTGTTCAGTTCGCGTTGAAGCTGCGCAATCTCTTCGTCGCCCTGCTCATCCAGCTGCGCGTCAATCAGGCGGTGCACCTGATCGCGCAGGGCAATCAGCCCCTTGACGCGCTCCTGCGCCGTCTGATTGAGGCGGGGTTTCACCATGCGGCTGTTTTCGCGGTAGTAGACGAACCCATCTACGACGGTATACGAGAAATTGCGCACTGTGGGATCGGCGGGAATGGAAGCATCCAGCGCTTCCCCCTCGCCCAAATCCGGGAGGGACGCTTCACGATAGACGCCATGGATATGCCCGATCGCCTCATGCAGCTGATCGGCAAGATCTGCGCCTTCTGCCGGCAAGACCGTAAAGCTCTCCCTGCCGTACTGCGTGTTTTCTCTGGACAGGACGCCCAAAACCATCTCCGGGTGCTCGATAAAGTAGCTGTTCATCGTAAAGCCGTCCGCATTCTCCCCGACATGCACCCAATCCGGTTCGATGTCGATGGGGCGGTCCCGCCTTTGCAGAAACAGGATGTCCGAGACGACTTCCGTGCCCGCGTTGGCGCGAAAGGCGTTGTTCGGCAGCCGGATCGCGCCCAGCAGTTCGGCGCGCTGTGCGATGTATTGGCGCACCTCCGGGGACTGCTGGTCCATCGTGTAGCGGGAAGTCACAAAGGCGATCACGCCGCCGGGGCGCACCTGATCCAGCGTTTTGGCGAAAAAGTAGTTGTGAATGGAAAAACCGAGCTTGTTGTAAGCCCGGTCGTTGACCTTGTAATTGCCGAAGGGCACGTTGCCGATAGCAAGGTCGAAGAAGTCCCGTCTGTCCGTCGTCTCAAAGCCCGCGACGGTGATATCGGCCTTGGGGTAAAGCTGCCGCGCGATACGCCCTGTGATGCTGTCCAGCTCCACGCCGTACAGGCGGCTGTCCTGCATGGACTCCGGCAACAGGCCGAAGAAATTCCCCACGCCCATGGAGGGTTCCAGGATGTTGCCGCCGGTAAAGCCCATCTGCGCGACGGCATCGTACATGGCCCGGATGACCACGGGGCTGGTATAGTGCGCGTTGAGCGTCGAGGCGCGCGCCGCTTCGTATTCCTGCGGCGTTAGCGCAGCGGAGAGTTCCCGGTATTCCCTGGCCCACGCGGCCTTCTCCGGGTCAAAGGCATCTGCCAGACCGCCCCAGCCCACATACCGGGAGAGCACGCTCTGCTCCTGCGGCGTGGCCATGCGCTGCCCGGCTTCCAGCCGGTGCAGCAGGTGAATGGCCTCCATGTTCCTCTGAAACTTGACCTTTGCGCCGCCTTCGCCCAGGTGGTCGTCCGAAATGCGGAAGTTCGCTGGAACAAAAGGAGCAACGGATTTATCCACAGATTCGGCGAAATTCTGTGGAAAACCTTGTGGATAAGGCTGTGGAGAACCTTCATGCGCCGTATTTTCGCTTTCAGGAAGATAGGCGGCGTTGCGCTCATCGCGGGCCAGCAGCCGCAAAAAGTTTTCCCGGCTCTCCGAACGCAGGACAGGATAGCGCAGCGAGGGGTCCTGCAATTGAACATTGAAAAGCCCGATTTGGGTGATGACAAAGGGCGTATCATCCAGATAGACGGTATCGCCCACCTTGCAGGAAAGCGCCAGATCTACGCTTTGCCTGTCATCGGGCGCGGCCATGCTTTCATCGGGCGGCGTTGTGTCTTCCAGTACCTGCATCCGGCCGGCAAGCGCCTGATCCACGCTTTGTCTGTCATCGGGTGCGGTTACACTTTCATCAAGCAGCGCTGCATCTTCCAGCGCCTGTATCCGGCTGGCAAGTGTCTGATCCACGCTTTGTCTATCATCGGGCGCAGCTACGCTTTCATCGGGCCGCGCTGCGTCTTCCAATTCCTGCATCCGGCTGGCAAGCGCCTGCACTTCCTGAATGAAAGGGCTGGCGTTCAGCGCGTCCTCGTCCACAACTTCCCCGTTCACAATTCCTGCCTCTGCCAGACGGCTGCGCAAGGCTTCGGTGTCGATGGGTTCTTCATCATCCTGTGCGTTCCCGTGTTCGTCACCGTCGGGCTCTTCCCGGGACAGCTGCTCAGGCACCGGTTGATCGGCCAACTGCTGCGCCTGTTCCCGCTGTGCCAAGTGCTCTTTCTCCTCAGGGGTCAGGTCACGCTCCAACCGAATGATTTCCGCAAGGCGGGAAGCGACTTGGGCCCAGGAAAGGCGAATCTCTTCACAGTTTTGTTTCCGCCAGCGGATGCCCTTGCCATCAAAGGATTCTTCGCTGTGTGAAGCGCCCGAAACCGCGTGGGAGCGGCCGCCGGTGCCATATTCTCTCTTGAGAAAATCCGCCTGCTCTCTGGATGTGTGCGTCTGTGTGAAGAACGCATGGATGCGCAGCTTGCTTCCTACAGTAAGCCCGCCGCTGGCCAACGCGGCATCCAGTTCGTCATCCGTAATAAAGGCTGCTGGCTGGGCCACCTGGGTGAGCAGAGAATTGTATTCCCTCCGTGGAAGAGTCAGTTCGCGAAGCGCCTCTGCAATCTGCTCCGGGCGGTGATAATGATAGCGCAGAAGCGCACGGTTATGGGCATAGGCGGCAGAAAACTGTTCCACCTCTTCGGTGAGCGCAGATAAGAACCGGGGTTCTGCCAGCTGACCGGCCAGCCGGCTTACAGCCTCCGGGAAACTGCCGCTGTGGATCGCCTTCAGGGAAGAGAAGAAGCCGTCAGCCTCCTGCGCGAGATCTCCGTACAGGTACACCAGATGCTGCGCCAGCTCCGTGCGCTCATGGATGGGACAATTCGCCAGCTCCATCATGCTCAGAAACTGGCCGGCATCCATCAGCTCACCTACCCGCCGGGCCGCATCCCTCCAGGAAATGATCTGCGCGCTGTTCACATAACGGGCCGACCTACCCGGTGCGATGCGGATGCCGGATGCATCGTACCATGCGCTGTAGGGCTTTCCGTCTATCACCAGGCCGTTTCCGCCCCGGTAGTCCTGCGCAAAGTGCGCTGCAAGAATGTCCAATGGCAACTGCTTCATAAAATCCACGCCAATGTGCAGCCGGAGGTCATCCGTGTTGCCACCTGACCGCAGGAATTCGTCAATCACCTTCTGAGAAACCAAAGAAGCGAAGGGCATCCTGGGGATGCTCTCCGCTTCTGTCGTGTCCAGCCACTGGATTTGCGCTGTTTCGGAGGGGATCAGGAAGCTCAGCTGTTCCACAGCCGGCGCATGATCCGTCAGGCGTAAATCAGCTCCGAGAGGATCATCTCCTCGGCCTGCGCTTTCAGGCCGTTCATCTGCCTGACCCAATCCATCGGGTTCTCCGCTTTCAGCGCTTCTGTCAGGCCCGCTTGCCTGGACAGCAGGTCCATCAGGCTGTAAAGACGGTTCTGTGCCGTCTGTTCCGTCTCCTGCAGGTGCTCCATCAGCCTGCCGCTCAGCATCAGCCGCATGTACAGGCCCGGCCGGTTCTGCTCCAGGTAGCGCTGTCTGAGCAGGCTGTACTTGCCCAAGGGCTGCTGTTCCGCTTCGGTCAGGCCCAGGTCGGGCAGAAGATAGTCCCCGCTCTGCTTGTACATCAGTTCGCTCATGTTCCATGCTCCTCTCTGTCTGTCGAATGGTTCTCTCAATCTGGCGCAGCACCTGGCCCGTGATCATGCTGACAGCCTGGCCAAGCTCCGTGACGGTCGCAGGGGTATTCCAGTCATACACCTCGGTGAAGTCCTCCCGAAGCAGTTCCGGTTCCAGACCGCATCGCGTCTGCAGGCTGTAGGAGATGCTGGCCGTGGCAGCCTTGCGAAACGACGCTCCGATGTTGAATTCATCGTACTCCGAAAGGAAGGAACCGTCAACGCTGTCGATGATGTCCCGCCGGTGATCGCGCCAGTAGGAGAGCGCCTGCTGACTGGCAATCTGCTCCAACTGCGCGGCGAGGCCCATGGCGGCGTCCGCATAAAAAACCTCTTCAAGCATCTGCCTGACGGACGGTTCCACTTGCCCGGAGAGCTGCCAGGGTTCCACGCTCCGGGAATCCTGGCGCGCGCCCGTGTCGGACACGTCAAAGACATACCGCACGGACATGCCGTTGGCTCCCGGAGACAGCAGGGCAATGCCCTTTGCGCCGCGTCGGACATATCTGCGCATGGCGCTGTTCCAGAGGTCGTATTCGGCACAGGCCGTCGCATCCGGGCGCTGGGCATAGATCAGCAGCTGATCGTTGTAAGGGTATTTGTACAATCTGGATGAGGTGTTCAGGAATGCGGCCCAATCCAGATAACTGGCTGTGATTTTTCGGGCGGTATCCTCAGCCAGCTTCGCGTAAACCTGTGCCTTTGTGGCCATGAGATTGCCTCCTATCCGCTGATGATTGGGGAAAAATCGGGGATGATTTCCGCCGATAGACGCTTGTACCCCGCGTCGCTCATCGCTTCCAGCTTTGCAATGACCCGCAGGGTCAGCCCTTTGAGCTCTGTCTCGTCAACCATCAGATACTGCATCATGTTCCGCAGCTCTTCCACGGCCCCCAGACGGGTGCCGGGATCATACAGACAGATCAGGGTCAGTTCTTCCGGGGTAAACGTGCTCATCTGTTCCTCCGTCCGTTTCCGGTTGTGCTTCCTCCATGCCGTACCACCGCGCATAGGCGATGAGGTCCTGCATATTCCAGCCGGCGGGCAGCATGTACCGCAGGAAAAAATCGCAGCCAATCGCTTCCCGAAGGGAATCGCTGTGGGGATGGACGACATGGCAAGGCCGTCTGGTTACGCGGCAGGATTCGCCGTCGTGGTGAATGCATTCTCCCTGTGCAAGGGCTCTGATGCTCTCAAGAATCTGTTTGTTTGTCATCAACGCCTCAATTCTCCCGGCGCAGCCGGTTTGGGCTGCGCCGGGGCTCAACACATCACGCCGGGCGGCCGATGTCATCCTGAGTCATATAGATGCCAAAGTGTGCCAGCTCGGGAATGGCCTGGTTCTGCGCGTCATCCAGGACATTCAGTCCGCTGCATTCGGTCTTTTCGAGCGTGTGCAGAGCATATACCGGCTTGTCCAGGCGCACTTTGCGGTATTCCTCATACCGGACATCTTTGCGAATCTGGTTCTTCCTGCACAGGAAATCCACCAGCCCCAGCAGGAACAGCGCACACCGGTACTGTCTGCCGTTAAAGAAACGCCTGATCCAATCGCTGCTGTAAACCCCTTGAACAAAGGCCCGCTCCCCCATTGCGTGCAGCTGTTCCAGAAAGGTTTCCATCAGCATATAAAAAGAAGCCAGGGAACCCTCATCCTGTACGACGGGGCGGCTGGCCTCGGGAGCGTTCATCTCCTCCCAGTAATTTTCCAGGATATCCTCAATGCTGACCTGCAGCGCACCCGCAAGGTCGTACAGGGTCGCGGCTTCACAGTGATCCAGCTGGGTTTTACCGCTCAAAATGTCGCGCAGCGTGGATTCAGGCACGCGGCTGCGCGCGCTCAGTTGGGTCCGGTTCATCTGACGGGCGTTCATCAGTTCATTCAAATACATCCATTCATCGCTCCATTTCCTGTTTGTTGTGTTTGCGGATTGGCGCAGGGGAAGCAGGTTCGCTCTGTTCCCTGTGTTCCCTATGCTCCCGCTGTGCCTGCTTGTCATAGCAGTAAAGGTAGAAGTTGTACTCGCCACGCCGTGGTGTGCAGCGAAGGCAATATTTATAATTCGGCGTTTCCGCATAGAAGCCATAACTGTCATCGCACACCCGCCCGCTTCGGCATTGGCTGCGCATGCCGGCCAGGTTCGACAACAAGCCTCCCGCATTGCGCAGGTCCTCCACAACAGATTGCAGTTCTGCCCTGAACGCGGCATGGTTCAGCTGTGGCATGTGGTCAAACCAGCTCGTATAAAACTCGTTGCCGGTGGTGCCGAAGTCACCCCGCAAATGCCCAATGCAGCCGCGTCCGGCATCCGCTTCTTTGCGTCCGGAATACAACCAGTCCGTCTTCTCCGCCTCGATCGGCCCAAAAACCACCGGATGCTTCGTGTCGTGTCCGCCTTCTGCGGGCCTCGCCTCATTCGGCGCTTCTGTGTCCGGTTCCGGGCGGTCATACTGGCTATCACGCCAATTTTCAAAGGATTCCAGGGATTGTTCCATGTACATTCGCTTCACCTCTCCAGTTCGTTGGGGGATGGACCTTATTCGCAGACCACCATATCGCTGGTTCTGGTCCCGTCGGAGATCACCAGGATATAGGCGTCGTCTTCCAGCGCCTGGCGGCAAATGCGCAGGCCATACTGCTCCACCGCTGTGCCGCGTGCCAGCGTCAGCTCAAACTCCGCCTCATTCCAGTAGCGGCCGCGCCGGGTATCGTAAAAGTCAATGGACCAGGTGCCCGACCATTCCACCTCGCGTCCGCTCTCCAGCTGGGACTTGCCACTCATCGTTCCATCTTCATTGAACGTGATCCGGCTTGCGTTGATGGAGCTCCCCGAGTAAAGCCGCCAGCTGCCGGTCATGGCCCTGCGCGCCTCACTGAGGTCCGTCACCGTGGCATAGAGGCATACAGTGGGCACAAAACCGCGCAGGCGCACGCCGTCTTCTTCCGCCTCGATATACGTCCATTCGCCCAGGGTGCCCAGGCAAATCACCTTGGTGTTTTCCGTCAGCCTGGCCAACGCGGTACGGCTGACCAGCGGATCATCCGTCACCTCCACGTCGTAATGCACGACCGCGGGAATCCTCGTCAGATTCAGTTCAGGCACCACCGTGCCGTTCGGCAGGGCGTCCTTTTCAATATATCCGATGCGGTTGTGCGTATCGGTGATGTCGTATTGGACCAGAATCCAGTTGCCTTCGCTGCCAAACACCTGTATCCAGCCATTGGTGCTCACGCGCGCCCGTCCCTTTGCGCCGCGAAGGCTTTTGCTGTCCGGCGCGGCATACACGGGATAGGTGTGATTGGAGGTAAAGGAGACGAGGGACGCCGTAAGCGTCCCGCCGGGAAGCTCTGGCGCATTGGAGGTATCCACCCGGGTTTCGGCGTCTTCGGCCAGCGCAACACAAAGCGGCAGCATCATGGCAAGCAGCACAATCAGGAATTTTTTCATGATCCCGCTCCTTTCTTCAATCAAACGTGGGGCGAAGGATGGGCTTGCCCCCTTGGGTGTAGGCGAGATGCAGCGTGGCGTTGTAGAGGGTATGGGTCTTGGCCGAGCGAAGGCCCGTTTTGCTGACCTCGCCTTTTTCAAGCAGCGTCCTGACCTCCCCCGAAGTCAGGGGCTTTTGCGCATTGGCCAGCACTCCGCCATTTTTCCAGAGCGCAAAATCGCAGGTGCGGTTTTCGCACATGAACCCCTTGGCGCGTTCGGTAATGGCGGCTCCGCACTTGGGGCAGGTCCCGATTTTTTCGCGCAGCGGCGGAAACAGGCGCTCTGCCTGCTCAACGCGCTTGGTATCCCGCGTCAGCTCCGAAACGAATTGCCGAATATCGCGCATGAATTGCTCGGGCTTTTCCCGGCCCTGCTCGATGTCCTTGAGGCGCTGTTCCCACTGTGCCGTCAAAAGCGCCGAGCAGAGCGTTTCGGGCAATACCGCAGCCAGCGCCTTTCCCTTGGCTGTGGGCAGCAGCACCTTCCTGCGCCTGTCTCCGACGCGCTCAATCAGCCGGGTTTCAATCAGCTTTTCCAGAATGGCAGCTCGGGTAGCAGGCGTGCCAATGCCTTTGTGCTCCGCATCCTCGGGTATGTCTTCCTTACCCGCCGTTTCCATCGCGTGCAAAAGGGTGCTCTCGGTGTGATGCACAGGCGGCGTCGTTTGCCCTTCTTCGATGCTGGCCTTGGGGAACGGGCATTCATATCCTTCGCCCATGCCTTCGGGCAGGGTGGGCGGATGCTCCTCGCGTTCCTCCACGAGCCGGTTTCCAAGACTTCCCCGGAAGGCAGACCCAAACCGCTTGAAGCCCATCTGCACCATGCGCTTGCCTTTGGCCGTGAAGTCGTGACCGGCGCATTCGATGTGCATAACGGTTTCTTCCTCGATGCAGGCATCATCCAATGCGCACAGCAGCCTGGTACACACCAGGAAGAGGAGATCCCGTTCCCCGGTGGTCAGCGCCCTGACCGCCCCATCCTGGCCCGGCATCGTGGATGTCGGAATCAGGGCGTGGTGGTCTGTGACCTCGCTGTCCTTGATCACCTGCTGCGTGTGCATCGCCAGCTCAAGGCCGTTTGCAAACGGCAATGCGCCGCATACCCGTGCCGCCAGTTCCGCAAGTTCCGGCTCCAGCTCGTGGGGCAGAAACCGGCTGTCTGACCGGGGATAGGTCAACAGGCGCTTTTCATACAGCCCCTGGGCGTACTCCAGCGTCTGCTGGGCGGTAAACCCGTAGAGCCTGTTGGCGTCCCGCTGAAGGGAGGTCAGATCGTAGAGGGCGGGCGGGTTTTCGCGTTTTTGCCTGCGCTCGATGCTTTTCACGACTGCCGGGCTGTGGTTGCAGGCGTCCATCAGCCTGCGCGCTTCATTCAGATCGGCAAAGCGTTCCGACTCGGCGACAACACCGCAGCCGGTATCCAGCGCGACCTTGTAAAAGGTTTCCGGCTTGAATGCCGAGATGGCCTCCTCCCGCTGCGCGAGCATGGAAAGCGTCGGGGACATCACGCGCCCGACATGCAGCGTAGGGCCATAGAGCAGCGAATACAGCCGCGTGGCGTTCATGCCGATGAGCCAGTCAGCCTGCGCGCGGCACAGCGCCGCCTGATACAGGTTGTCGTAGGCCGCCATGGGTTTCAGGTTGCGGAAGCCTTCCCGAATGGCGCTTTCCTCCATGGAGGAGATCCAGAGACGGCGAACGGGCTTGCGGCATTTTGCGCATTGATAGACCAGCCTGAAGATCAGTTCGCCTTCCCGCCCTGCGTCCGTTGCGCAGATGATCCCGGTCACATGCTCGTCATTCATCAGGGACGCAAGCACCGCAAACTGCTTTTGGGTGCCTGCGGAAACGGTATACTGCCATGTTTCCGGGAGAATCGGGAGGTCTTTGTACCGCCAGCGGGCGTACCTGGCGTCATAGGCTTCGGGCAAAGCCAGTTCGACCAGATGCCCGACGCACCAGCTGACCCAAAAGCCTTTGCCCTGAAGGTATCCATCCCGGTGCTCCGCAGCGCCCAGAACTGCGGCAATCACTCGTGCCACACTCGGCTTTTCAGTGATAATCAATTCCATGTTCTATCCTCCGTGTATATGTAACCCCAAACAGGGATGTTCCGGGAATCCTTTACGGCTGTTCGGTGTTCCCGGTTTCATCGTCCTCGTCCAAATCAAAGTCATTGTCTGTGCGGCGGGCGGCAGACTGCTTTTTGCTCCTGATAAGAAGCACCCCGCCCGCAAAGCCCATGACCACCAGGGCGGCAAGCGCAATCCATGCGGTGGTCTTGCCGGACGAATCCTGCGCATCCTGCGGGGGCTGCGGCGTGATGGCCGGCACCGCCGTGGGTTCCGGCGTCACATAGATGATCTCCGGCGTGGGCGTGGGGACTTCTTCCTTTTCCTCATCGGACATGAGTGCCAGCAGATCGCGCTCATCCACAAGGTTCAGGAAGTACGTCTCGTACATCTCCGCTTCCTCATCGACCGGCTTGTCGTAGTCGATGACCAGGTAAAAGGTGTTCCCGTTTTTCGTCTGGAGCGTGATAAACTGCTTGTTGGTCGCCGCGGAGTACAGCACGTCCAGCGTATGGCTGTTGCCGTCGGCCTGATAGGGCATACCGGGGCCGATGGTGATGTACTCCGTCTTGATGATCGTCTCCGGCGTCGGTGCGGCCGTCGGCTCCGGCGTAGGGGAAGGATCGTCCTGAACGTAGATCAGCGAACTGCCCAGGCCGTTGTAACGGTTGGCAGAGGATACCGGCGTTGCCGTCGGGACAGGAGATGCCGCTCCCTTTTCGCCGGTGGGTTTGGCCGTGGGCTCGGGTTTGGCCGTGGGCATCGGCGTCGGATCAGCGGGCGGTGTGTAGTGCGGGTTATCGAGCGATACAGGCTCAGAGAAGTTGCCCGCATAGTCAAACGCGCGGACAGCCAGCTTCTCAAACCGGTTCATGTTCTCGTCCAGCTCCACATGCAGCGCTCCGTTTGTCAGAGTGGTGAACAGCATGCTGTTCACCTGCACGCCCGCGACGCCGGACAGATCGTCCTCCACGAACACCTCAAGCAATGTGCCGTTGATGGAAGCGGAGAGCACCGGCGCGGTCAGGTCGATGCAGGCCACCTGGGCGCTCTCTTCAAACGCATGGCCTTGCGGGTCGGTCACCCGCAGCGTAAAGGTGCCGTTTTCGTGCAGCGCCAGTTCCGCCTTTCCGTCTGCAAACTGGCTTTCGCAGTCAATCCAGGCGCTTTCGTTCATTCGATACTCGATTTTCTGCCAGCCGATGTGGTTGATGTCCGTTACGGATACCTTCATCACGGCGCTGTTGCCGCTTGACCAGCCACCAGGCGCGGTCAGCACGATTCTGTAAGGAGACGCGCTTTCCGCCGCTGCCCCAAGGGAAAAAAAGGCCGCCTGCACAGCGGCCAGAAAAAGAAATGCCGCCAAACACAGCGGCCATACGCGATTACGCATCGTCATCATCGGCAGATGCCTCCTCTTTTTGCGGGGTGAGTTCCTCCTCTGCGGAAGGCACAGCATCCTCATTCTGGGACAGCCCGGAAGGCAGGCCGTCCCCGAACATGGACTGCATGATCTCCGCAAGCTGTTCCGGGGTAACATGGTAGAGCTCCGCTGTCGCATGGATGGCCGTGCGGTCCGCCTGTTGCACCAGGCGGCGCAGTTCTTCCACCTCTTCCTGAAGCTCGATCAGCTCCTGCTCGCGCTTCTTGAGCAGAGCATGGAGTTTCTGGCGGTCAGCGGGATAGCGTTTTCTCTTTTTTTCCGTCATGTTTCCTCCTCAGTCCACCGGCAGCCGCCCAAAGCCGTAGATCTTGTCCGACCATTTGCTGCTCTTGAGGTCGGCAAAACCTACCGGGTCGCCGGCGTGAATCATCATGTCATTTCCTACGTAAATGCCCACATGGGTGATGCCCTCGACATCCGCGCCCATCGTCTTTTCAAAGAAGACCAGATCGCCGGGGCGGGCGTCCTCCCGGCTCACCTCGCTGCAAAGGGAGTACAGCCCATTGGCGCCCCGGCGTCCTACGTCGCCAACCCCCGACTGATTGAACACCCAGCACACGAAGCCGGAACAGTCAAACCCGGTATCCGGGTTGCTGGCCCCGTACACATACGGATAGCCGATATACTTTTCCGCCTCGACCATCAGCGCGAGAAAGTCAGGATCAGCACTCAAAAGCTGCTGCGGGATCGTGTACTTCACCAGTTTGTTTTTGGACTGCACGCCGTTGATTTTCACATTGCTCTTGCCGTCCGACGTGATGACGGGAATACTGTCCTCGTCACATCCATCCATGAAATACTGGGGATCTTCCAGAATCACGGATTCGCCCTGCCAGCCATCCATGTCAAAGCTGTTGACCCAACTGCCGTCCTCTGCCCATCCGGTCAGGGGCGAGATGGATACGAGCAGCGCGGCGACCAAGGCCATGATCCGCTTGTGCAGGAAGTGCGTCCGGTTTTCGTTCATTCGAATCATCATCAGGGGAAAGCTCCTTTCTTTTTGGGGAATGACAAAAGGCCCTGCGGATGCAAGGCCCTTTCATTCTCAGCCTGGTACTCTGCCAAAAGAGTGAAAATGCGTTTGCCAATAGGCGTCCTCAAGATCGGCGAATCCGATGGGATTTCCGCAGTGCAGCATGGTGTGGTTGCCCACATAGATACCGCAATGCGTGATCCCCTCAACGTCTTCGCCCATCGTGCCTTCAAAAAACACGATGTCGCCCGGCTTCACCTCGTCTTGAGAAACACGGGAGCACAGGCTGTGCAGCCCCTTGGCCCCCAGCCTTCCTGTATTGTACACGCCGCTGTTGGTGAACACATAGCTCACAAATCCCGAACAGTCAAAGCTGGTTTCCGGGCTTGCCCCGCCCCAGACATAGGGATAGCCGATGTACTTGCAGGCTTCCTCCATGAGCGTTGCGAAGGCCGGGTCTGCATCCAGCGTCTCCTGCGGGATGTCGTAGAGCGTCGGATCGCGCAGCGGCACCGCATAGGGATTACCGGAGAAAATGCCCTCCATGTTGCCGTGGGAGGCCATGTACAGCGCATACATGCCCATGGTATGGTGGCTCATGCTGACCACGGGCAGATGGGAGAGGTTCTTGTTTTCCAGCCTGACCTCACAGATGGTGTACGCATACGGCACCTGTACGTCATAGGTATATGTCTCGGTTCGCTGTTGGCCGGTTTCGGGGTCCGTTACGATTTGCGTGCCGGTTCTCGTCTCCGTTCGGTACCGGGTTTCTGTTGAAACCGTCTGCGTGACAACGTATTGCAGCGCAAAGTACTTTTCGATCACCGGGTACGCGGAATCAAGCGTCCATTCCTGTCCATCGAAGTATGCGGAAATGATGGCGATGAGCACATAGGGATCATGCCAGATTTCATCGGCATCGACATGATATTCGTCATAGCCGGGATGAACCTGCTCGTAGTGATCCATTTCATCTTGCAGCGCACGCTCCATCTCCGCGTAGGCACGCTCCGCGGCGCGAACGTCGTCCTCTGTCGCCGGGTAGGTACCGATCACCAGCGATTCCAGAACCGACTGCGCCAGGGGCGTACAGGATTGCAGCCCGCCCATGAGGATCAGCAGCATCGCGCACAGCAGAAGGATCAGCAAGGAGGACGGGTGGCTTTGAAAAACCTCAGCCATCCTTCCCGTGACATTGCCGGTTCTGCGCACGGTCTTTCCGGCAGCAGGCGCTCCCCCCGGGGAAACACCCGCGGCTTTCAGCGCGGCATACTCCTTGCGGATGGCTCGCTTTTGCTGCCAGCGGGACAAGGGATTGCTGGCCGCCTGCGGATTTTCGACACGTTGCTTGGCCGTGAGATACCGAAGGTTGGCGTTGTCCAGCCTTTGTTCCGCCTTTTGGGCTTTTCTGAACGGGCGCAGCTTGTGCGCATGATAGGCGTGCTCGCCCATCTGCAAAGCAGAAGTCCCGAGCCCATCGCCCTGGAGCGCTGCGCTTGCCGCAACGTTGTCATCCTCGTTGGCCTTTGCAAGCTGCCGGTGCAGCTGATCGTGTGCCGACTGGATGGGGCGCTGTACCGGATGCCGGAGCCGGGAGGGTGGTTTCGCCTCCGCTTCCTCAAACCGAAGCCGGATTTTCTTTCTTCCTTTCGGCGCGGCCGCATGGGCCGCTTCTCCCACTGCCCGTGTTTTCTCCTTTCCGTCAGGTCCTTTTCCGGAGGGTTTTGCATCAACCGGAATGCGGCCTTTCTTGGGTGCCTGTTGATCTTTAGTCTCAAACCCGGACGCTGAAAAATCCGGTTCAAGAACAGCCGGCGTTTTGGCTTCATCCTGCCGCAGGATCTTCTGCTCCTGCTGAACCTCCTGGGCCGTCAGCTTCAGGCGATGGGTTTGCAGTTTCTTTCTGGCATGGTCATAGCGTTCTGCGGCCTGTTCCGCTTTTTCGGCCTTTCGCGCCAGCTTTGGGTTCTCCAACTCCTCTTTGGAGAACTGGAGCCGGGGAGAGTCACGCTTATTCGTCAATCTGCATCACCTCCATATTAGGCATCACTATGTGTAAGGTCATGTTGACCCTGTTGAAGAAATACGCTGTTTACTTCAAAAAGGCATAGAAAAACCGGCATGAAACGTACATGCCGGTTGGGGGGCGATGCGCAATATGCTTTGCAAAGCACTGAGCGAATTGACCATTACTCCATAGGGTTTTCTTCTTCGTCCTCCATCGGGAAAAGATAACCCATCAGTTCCCATACAAGTTCTTCTGCCCGATCCGGCAAAGAGGTATAGGAGACGACCTGTTGGGAAACACCGTTGCGATAGGTGATGTCGAGCTGCCAGCAGACCGGTGCATCGCCGATCTCCGATTCATTCTCTGCATCATCCCAATCGTCATCCTCATTCCAATCATCTTTGCCTAAAGCGTAGTCCTCCTGCCAGCAAAAGATCTCCAGATGATGAACCATCCATTTGAGCAGCTTCGTCATCTTGTCCGACTGGATATAAACAGCGCGTTCCTGCCCATCCTCTGTCATACTGATGACGGAGCCCTTCCTGTTGACGCGAAAAATGGCATTCAGCGAGATTTCATCGCCGTACTCATCATAGACATCGCTGTTCACCATGAGCGACAGGTGATCTACATGGTACTGCTTTTTCTGCCGATTGCGTTCCTCAAACGGAAAACGGCACTCGTAGGCTTTCTGGGCCGCCTCTTTGATGATCGGGCGGTCGTCATGGCAACGCTTTTTCAGCCAAGCGCATTGCTCCTTGGACAGATACCATGGCAAATTCAGGATGCGCGTCAGCGCCATTGCCTGATTGCGTTCCTCAAGGGGCATGGCAGCGCAGCTTTTGCAGATGTGGGCCGCATGGCCCTTTCCGGAGAATTTCTCATTGGCCTTGTGCTCGCCGCAAATTTGGCAGTAGTGACCGTGCTTCTTCATTTTCCTAGCCCTCATGGTCAATTATCGCTTTGAAACGATATTTCCCATAATCTGCGCCATTGAGACGCTCAAGCAAGTCCGCTTTACGCATCTTGGTCAGCAATGCACTGGCAGGAGAGCCGGTCAGTCCTGTAGAGCGCATGACATCGCTACGATTAAAAGCCGTTTCTGTGCCATACTGCTTATACAGCAATGTGATTTTTTCAAGCGTAGGCTGCTTGTAGGGCAGCCCCTGAATCCATTGAGGAACGGCACCTTTCTGATTTCCCGTTTTCCTGTTTTCCTGTTTTCCTGTTTTCCCGACTTCAACGCTGTAATTCAGGTTGAAAAGCGTCACGATGAAATTCGTGCGATCCGAGTAAAACTGCGGCTCCAACGCCTCGCGGAAGTTGACCGCCCGGTGGTAATCTGCCTTGATCTTCTTGAAGCCGCTGCCCCGGCGCTCCATGTAGTTCATCCTGCTGAATACATCCGCAATCACAGGATTGCGGCGCTTGGAGGGAACATAGTCCGTATTCAAATCCTGCACCCGAGAGCCATCCATCATACCACCGGGAGAGTAAATCTCCATCCGATCATCAAAGATGTCAATATGCACCTCGCTGCCGGTGATCATGTAATCCCTGTGAATCAAGGCGTTGACCAGGCACTCGAGCACAGCGCGCTCTGGATAGTCAGGCATTTCAGTACGTCCGGTATCCGTCTTTTTCCAGCGCTTTTTTGTGTTGTTGCGCACAAAGTCTTCTCCATTTTGAAGAAGCGTGATCAGACTGCCGCTGAACTCCTTGTCATCTAAGGCCTCCATCACGCCGGACGCCTTGTCCAGCCCATTCCAGCAGGTACAGAAGAGCCGGGAGAATCGCATGGGCGATTCGTCAGCCAGCAGCGCGCCCGCATGGGTCAGGAAGCCCTTTTCATCCACCAGCCCAAACGAAACAAAGTCCTGTGCGTCCATTTCAAGACCGGTGCGCTGGCGGTAAACAGAGCGGAGCTTGGTAAAGGCAAAGCTCTCAAACCGATACAGCGTGGGGAGGCTGTCATAGGTGCTGTTGCTTCCGCGAAGAACAAGCCGTTTCAGATCGGTGGCTGTGGCCTGTACGCTCTCATTGCCCACACGGATATAGGCGATGCGTCCGCCATCACCGATATAATAATACGGCGTTTCAGCCCCTGCGGCGACGTGAAGCAGAATGAAGTTCTTCCCTTCCTCCTGCCTGATCTGCAGCTCAATCGACGGAATGGGGTCCATCTTGCTTTTGACAGCCTCGCTGATCTTCTCGCTGGCTGTTTTCACATCAGGAAGCCCTTTCACGACATCGTCATCCGCAACGCCGAACAGGAGGACGCCGCCGCTGCCATTGGCAAAGGCGCTGACGCTCTTCAGCCAGCTTTTTGGCCTGCGCTCTTCCAGCGTTTCCTTTTTGTCGTATTCCGTTGCTTCGCCAATATAGGCTCTGATCTTCACAGCATACACCTCATTACTCTGTCCTCACTGGCATATCACGAAAAGCCACTTCCTTTCTTTATTATAAGAAGAATAATCCTAAATATCAAGCGTTGCGACAGGCCGCCTGATACGAACACATTTCAAGCTCTTGGAAGGCTACTGATTTTCTCGTATGCTGCATGATCCAAGAGGTCTGACGGCTTGGTCGTCATGATGCTGTAGAGCCTGGTGTTCTTGGGGAAGCGATCCTGGAAGGGCAATATGACATTGCCATAGAAAAGCAACCCCTCGCCTTCGCCGGATTGTGTCACATAGGACAGCTGATGCGGGGAAATGCCCAATTTTCGGGCCAGAATTTCGCGGTCGCCTGCCGCCTGATTGAGCATGTAGATGTAGTCGCTGTTTTCAAAGATGTTCTCAATCTCCTGACTGGCCAGCAGATCCTTGACGTTTTGCGTGATTCCCGTGGGGATGCCGCCCCACTTGCGGAACCGCTTCCAGATTTCCACGGAATAGGCTGCGGTCTGCTCCTCTTTGAGAAGCAGGTGGAACTCGTCCATATAGTACCGGGTGGACTTGCCCTCGGCGCGGTTGGCGGTCACGCGGCCCCATACCTGATCCTGGACGATGAGCATACCCAGCTTTTTGAGCTGCTTGCCCAGCTCCTTGATGTCGTAGCAGACGAGCCGGTTGTTGACATCCACGTTGGTGCGGTGGTTGAACACGTTCAGGGAGCCCGTCACATAGATTTCAAGCGCCGTGGCCAACCGCTGCGCTTCCTTTTCCTCCTGCACGCGCAGAGCATTGTACAGGTCTTCCAGAATCGGGATGTTTTCAGGCCGGGGATCGTTGAGGTAAGGCTGATAGATGATGTGCACCGCACGGTCGATGAGCGTCTTTTCAATGGGCTGCAAGCCATCTCGCCCGCCGACAATCAGCTCACAAAGCGACAGGATGAAATCCGACTTGAGGGACAGCGGGTTTTCTTCCTCACTGTAATTCAGGTTGATGTCCATCGGATTGATGTAGCTGCTGCTGGTGGGCGAAATGCGGATGACCTGTCCGCGGAACGTGTTGACCAGCGGGAAATACTCGCCCTCGGGATCGCAGATGATGATGTCGTCGTCGGTCAGGAGAATGACGTTGCAGATTTCGCGCTTGGCTGCGAAAGATTTGCCGGAACCCGGCGTGCCCAAAATCAGGCCGTTGGGGTTCTTCAACTTTTTCCGGTCCACCATGATCAGGTTATGGGAAAGGGCGTTCAATCCGCAGTACAGGGCCTCGCCGCCGGTCTGGAAGAGTTCCTGCGAGGTAAAGGGCACAAATATGGCGGTGGAGCTGGTGGTCAGGCCACGCTGGATGCGGACCAGATTGTGGCCAAGCGGCAGGCACGACACCATGCCGTTCTCCTGCTGGAAATCCAGCGGAATCAGCTGGCAGTTGTGCTGCTGCGCCAGGCTCTGCGCCTGTTTGACATTGAGGGCGAGCTGCTTTTTGTCGTCCGCCGTGTTCATCACCAGGAAGGTGATGAGAAACATGCGCTCGTTGCGGCTTTGCAGATCTTCCAGCAACTTCTTGGCCTCGCCGCCATAGGTGGCCAGGTCGCTGGGGATGATGTCCATGTCGTATCCGGCGCGCACGGCCTTCTTTTGCTCTTCAATCTTCATCTTGTCCAGGTCCGTGATCTTGCGCTTGACATCCCGGATTGCCGCAATCTGGTCAATCGCGCGGATGTGCAGGGATACGATGAGACTGGATTCCATCGCGAGGAAATCCGCCAGACACCGGTCGTTCAGGTCCGAGGCCAGAATGGAGAAAAAACTGACCTCGGCCTGCTTTTTGCCCATCCCGAAGGTGCGCTTGTCGCGGAAGTCAAAGCTCGACGGCGCGATGAAGTCCTTGGTGGACAGCCCCGAAGGCGCAAGCCATTTCCAGTCGAAGAGAAAAGGCGCCTGCGTATCCATGTGGAACATGTCGTGCATGAGCTTGAGCCGTTCCCTGCCGTCAAGCGGGGTGGCGGCTACGCCCAGCCGCTTGAAATTGTTCAGCAAATCGATTTCAATGCGCTCAAGCCTGGGCTTCGCCGCTTTGATACCCTCGGCTTCAATGCCGAAGGTGATGAACTTGGTCTTGGTCAGGCCGTTATTGCCCTTGGCCTGCTGGGTTTGCAGCATGTCCGCATACTCATGCCGGATCTCATCGTTGCCGTCCTCCCGGTCGGGGATCAGAATGCTCTGCTCAAAGACCTCTTTACTGGCCGTGAGATTGAGAAAAGAGAATTGCAGGTGAATGCTGTTGTCAAAGTAATTGAGGAAATCGCACCAGCCCTCAAAGATGGCGGTCTTGTCATCGTTTTGGGCCAGTTGATAGTTGATGTCCTGAAAGCGGATGGTCTTGGTGTAGTATTGATCGGTGACGCGGCAGATCCCGTCCGGCCACATGCGCTGATAGGGGATCGTCGCCTGCGCAGTGCGCGGCCCCTTCCGGTCCTGCTGCTGTCTTCGGGCCATGAGCGCCTTGAGCTGCTGCTTTTCCGCATGGGACAACCTGATTTTTTCAGTGCGCTTTGCCATGAAGGATTTTCTTCACCTCCCGCCTGCTGCGGATGTTCTCTTCGATGGTTGCATAGAAGTTTTCGGTCTGGTAAATGCGCCTGCGCGGACGGACAAAGCGGGCCTGCATGTAGTGCTGCAGGAGCACTTCAAGCGGCTGGCCGTGCCGTTCGTACATGGCAAACATGAAAAACGGGATCATCGCCGTGATCATCAGCAGCGAGGCCACGCTGGTGCCCACGGCCCCTTTGGTCAGAAAGAACAGGGGCACGCCCGCAAGCGCGCCCAGGCTGAAACAGATGATCTGGCGTTTGGTGAGATTGAAAACGAGTTTGGATTTGACGCGCGTCAAATCCTTGGGAACCGGTACATAGGCCATCATGATCCTCCTTGCAGGCGGCTATTGATTTGCCAGCGCAGGGGCAGCAGCTTGCCCACCTGCGCGCGGCTTCCCTGCCGCTTGGGTTTTCTTTTTCGCAGCGTGCTTTGCCGTTTCTTTTTCCTTGATGCCTGGCTGTTGCTCAATGTCATGCTCATTCCCTTCATCAGTGTGCATTGAATATGGATTTGGCGACGCTGCTGCTCTTGAACAGCGTAAAGCACAGCAGCACCGTATAGCCGATGCATGTCCACAGCGCGGTGCTGACATCGTCTTCAACGCTGATGTCCTGCACCAGCACGGCATAGATGCCCACGCACACCATGATCAGAAACGCCTGAAACCCCAGGGCAAACAGGGAGCGAAGGTAGTTTTGGCCCATCTGCCCCCATTCCCGGTTGACCATGGTGGCCATGGGGATCGGCGCAACCGAGGTGACCATAAAGATTTCAATCATGCGCCCGTACACGATGATGAAAATGCAGATGCTCAGCGCCCAGGCGATGATGCCGATCAGGGAAGACTGGAACCACAGGCCAAACAGCGGCCCGATCTCCATATCCATGAGCCGCGCCTCGATGTCGCCCATCAGTGCGCTGACATCCATGGCGGTGTCGGCGATGATCACGCCTGCCGCCTGATTGACCACATGCTGCGCCACGTCGAACACGCCCATCACGATGTTCCAGGTGTTGGTGACGATGAGCACCGCGGCGAAGGTTTTGAAAATCCACTTGAAGAACAGGAATGTATCAAAATCGTGCAGGTTGTTGCGGTCAATCAGCATCTGGATCAGCTCCAGGCACATGACGAAGGTCAGAATGATGCCGGCGATCGGAACCATGACATTATCAGACAGGCTGCGAATCATGCCAAAGATGCTGCTGTTCCACGCCTGCGGTGAAGCGCCCACCGTGGTGGCGGCATCCGCGACTTGCGTGTTGATGCTGTCAAACAGCCCGGTGAGATTGCTGACGATTCCGCCCACCAGCAGCCCCTTCAGCCATTCGGTCACTTTATCCCAAATGAAATTCAAGCGGGCATCCCCCCTTTAAGCCCTCTCCCGGGTTTCCGGGAGAGGGCAAAAGACTGGTTGGTGTGCATCAGCCGAACAGGCCGGAGAGCAGGGGAACAAGGGTCGTGCCGATCAGGGCAACGCCGCCGCCGGCCATGAGCTGCTTGATGCCCTGGCTCTTCGCGCCGGGGTTGTCGTTGCCATACCCTTCAAGCAGATTGATCACGCCCCAGATGCCCAGACCGGCGCCGATCGCGATCACGAGGGTCTGAAGAACCGTAACAGCAGAGTTGAAAAAAGCCATAGAATACCTCCGTTTCGACTATAAAAGGCCGCCGTATCCGGCAGCCTGTAGCTGTGTGCTATCCGTCCATTCCTCCAAAAGCGCCTCGTCCTCCTCGGGCTTGTCGCTTACAGATACCTCGAACGCCTCGTACTCCTCTGCCAGCCTGAGTTTCAGCCGGCGGGACAGATACTTTTCAATATCAAGGGCGTTTCGGGGATTGGAATCAGACAGATATTTGTAATTGGGGTGACGGGTGATGTCATACTTTTCCGATAAAAAAGGACGGACGCCGCGCAGCTGGAGAATGCACTTGCTCCCGTCCATCACGGCGATCTCGTCCACCGACATCAGGCTCTTGCCCAGTTTTTGATAGTTCAGACTGTGCGAAATCTCGCGTCCTCGGCTTTCGCCGGTGTTGAACGTATCGATGGTTTCCTTGCCCAACAATTCCTCCATTTCCTTGAGCGTGGTCCTTTCCTTGCCGCCCAGAAAGAGCAGGGAATCGCAGTTGCCGGCTATGGTGTCGGCATGATCCTTGTAGATCGCCTTGAGCTGGCTTTGCGCCTGCAGGACAATGCAGGCGGAGATCTCGCGGCTTCGGATGGTGGCGATGAGCTTTTCAAAATTCGGGATCTGGCCGATATTCGCAAACTCATCGATCAGGCAGCGCACATGCACCGGAAGCCGCCCGCCGTACACATCATCCGCTTTTTCGCACAGCAGGTTAAACAGCTGCGAGTAAGCCAGGCTGATGAGAAAATTGAAGCTGGCATCCGTATCGGACATGATGAAGAACAGCGCCGTGCGCTTGTCTCCGATGGTGTCCAGCAACAGCTCATCGTAGGCGGTAATCTCCCGCAATTCGTCGATGTCAAAGACCGCGAGGCGCGCGCCGCAGCTCACCAGAATGGATTTCGCCGTCTTGCCGGACGCCATCTTGTACTTGAGGTATTGCCGGACGGCAAAGTGCTCCGGCTTTCGCTGCGCAAGGGCTTCAAACAGGTCATCCACCTCATTGCAGTAATCCTCGTTGTCCTCCCGCACCTGCATTTTGTCGAGCATGTCAATGAGCGTCGCAAAGTTTTGCTTCTCCGGCTCCAGCTCATAGTGAATATACCCGATCAGGGCCACGTACAGGAGCGTTTCTGCCTTCACCCAAAAATCATCGCCTCCTTTGCCTTCGTAGAGTAGGAATGAGCCGCCTTGCGGCATTACTGCCGTAGGTTTGCCCAAACCCCTCCCAAAACCGGACGTACACCTCTCGATGTATCCGGCTTGCCATTATTGCTTCAAATCAGTGTCGTTCAAGGGTGATGAATCTTGTGATGACAGTCCTTGCATACCGCAAGTGTTTTGCGCTTTTTTGCTATCATCGTCAGTTCCCACAGTTGTTTTCCTTTGAGGTTCTTCACTTTGTTTACATGGTGTATTTCCAGCGGTACATTGGCTTTTCCGCACAGCTCACATACACGGGCGGACAGCCTGTCGTCAAATGACGTTCTGGAACCAGCGTGTGCAATTGCAAAGTCTATGATTTTGTCTGTCCAGAGGTCTGTATTTTTGCAGTCCATAAACTTTGCGAAGCTACGACGCTTTATGCCTGCTTTCGTTTGGTAGGGTACACCCCAACCGCCTTTTCCATCACGGTATTTGCGTATCATTTTTCTGCTGGTGCTCTCGTGCTTTCCAGCGAGGGTTTTCAGGCAGCTGTATTCCATCAAATATTCAAAATATTGAAGTTTGTTGAAATTACTGGCTATGCTGTAATAGTTGCAAATACCGCGCAGCTCAGAGTTGTACGTTGAAACAATCTCCAAGTCCGTACACCGAAAAATATATTTTCTTGCAATGGGCTCTATTGTTCCGTCGAGTAGTTGTCGGATGACCGACTTTCCAAACAGGAAAGGCATGATTTTGTCCGCAAATGGAATACACAGCTCAACAGACCCGTTGAGCGTGCGGGAAACGTGGTTTCCGTGCGGCTTTA
>ERZ779840.335-NODE-335-length-57934-cov-11.737815_pt1 | contig 57934 bp, 45 predicted proteins | sample MGYA00511561_ERZ779840 | MGnify/ENA primary metagenome ERZ779840 (study PRJEB29588, sample SAMEA2162036) | human gut metagenome | biome: human gut; feature: human-associated habitat; material: faeces | place: Denmark | collected 2008/2010 ...
AAAATAAAATATATAATAGTTATCTATTATTTACATTCCAGTATGGTAAATGTTTATAACTTAGAATTCTACAGTAAAAAATTAAAAAAATCAATATATAAAGACATTGAAATAAATTAGCACCTAATAGATAACTTTTATATTGACATATATAATAATAAGTGATATATCTATAGCATAAGAAGATAATAAAGGAGGTGAAATTAATGATTCAGTTAGTATTAGAATTTCAGCTAGAAAAGCCAGAACTGCCAGTAGAATATGAAAGAACAATTGTGAGCTTTTTAAAGGCAGCAAGTAATAATTATTCACAGGAAATGTTTGAAAGATTATATGATAAAAGTAAGTCAATAATAAAAACATTTACATATAGTGTATATCTGCCAGGAGCTGTTTTTGACAAAGATGTGATAAAACTTAAAGAAACGAGATTTAAAATATTTTTCACTGATGCAGATATGGGACAGACCATAGAGTGGTTTAATTCATTTCAATTAATGAGAATGAAGAAATATCCGCTTAATAACAATGCAATGAAACTTATTTCAATAAAATCACAAAATAGAAAAGAGATTATTGATAATGAACTTGTTATTAAAATGCAAAGTCCACTTATTGTAAGACAACATAATGCAGATACTAATAAAGATGAATATTATACATATGACAGTGCTGAATTTGCTGATAAGGTAAGAGATAATGTTTCAATATTCTTGCAGAAGGTTAATCTGGATATATCCATGGAAGATTTTTCACTGTTGCCAGTGAAGGGCAAGAAAGTTGTAGTTAATTGCTTTGGAAGAAAGATAGATGCCAATATAGGCATTTATAAAATAACAGGAAATCAAGAGCTGCTTAATATACTTTATCAGTCAGGACTTGGCAGTAGGCGTAGTGTAGGGCATGGTAAGTGGGAAGTGCTGATGTAACGTAACAATATGTATGGTATATAAGTATGCATTGGAGTTGAAAGTGTATACAAATAATTTGATTAAATTGAGAGGAGGTAAGAAATGAGTAAGCATCTTATAATACCGGGGGATTTTCTTAAAAATGCTGGTATTGTCGGGTTATATTATATGCTTAAGGAATATAATATAGATATTCTTGAAGGCAGGGAATATGGCATAAAAGAGCAGGGAAGTACTGAATATGGTTTTGAACCATATGAAAGTGGATTATGGCTGGATGAAGATTTTATAGAAAATGCTGATTGGACAGATATATTTTTTAAAGCCTGTGTTAAATATTACAGAGATAGTACGGTGTATGCAAGAGTTTTAGATAATATTAATGTTATTATAGACAAAATAGATAATGATGTATGGCAGGAAAATTCTGCTAATAAAGATATGCTTAAGTTTATCAGTGATAAGCTTTTATCCAATAGTTACAAGTCAGGCTTTGATAATATAAAGAATGATATAGAGAATGCATATATATATGAGAATCTGCAGAAAGAAAAGCTGAGCTTCAAGTTAGATGCGTGTGAACTTAAAAGGCGTTTAGAAGAATTAAATATATTTTTAAAGCAGCCTTTATGTGAAGAAACATTTGTTATGAAAAGTGTTATATATAATTATATTAACCGTTTTTGGGATGGAAAATGTTTTTTATTAAGAGCTAATGCAAAGAAAAATATGCGAATATTATTTGAACAGGATTTTGTAGAACCATTCAAAGAATATGTTAAGAAATTGCATAGTAAGGATAAAGATATATGCATTGACTGTGGAAAATTGCTGGGTAGTAGGGACAAGGTTTCAATAGCATTTATGAAGGATATGGCGGATGATCTTTCAAGAAAAAAATCAGCTTTTTGGAATTGTAAAGTGGATGCTTTTTTGTGTCCTGAGTGTGCATTTATTTATGCTTTATGTCCGTTGGGATTTAATCTTTTAGGAAGCCGATTTGCATTTCTTAATACAAATATTTCTATTAGAGGGATGATAGAGGCTAATAAAAAGAATGATTATGCTTATATAAAAGAAAATGATATATATCCGGATAATGCTGTAAAGCGTGAAAAAGAAAGTTATTCACAGTGGTTTGCAAGAATGTTGAACAGGCTGATGGAATATAAACTTAAAGAATTATCCAGTGTCCAGGTAATAATCAGAGGTACGAAGCAGGATGATAAGTATGTTTTTGCAGTTGTAAGTAATGATGCATTGAAAATTATTAAAGAGAAAAAGGTCCAGAATGCTTTACAATATATGCAGATGTATCCATATATTATGATAGAAGGAGAGTATATTAATATTCATGAGCAGGTTGTTCTTAATATACTGAACTTTAAAGGTCAGGAGCTGCTTCTTAACAGAGTGTTAAGGGCATCAATAGAGTCACCAGCTTATAATGCCTCTGCTTACTGGATTTATAATGTACTTTTGTGGAGCAATATAGTTAAAAGTGGCAAAGAGAATGGAGGTAAGATAGCTATGAACAGATTAGCAGTCATGAATAGTGGTTATTCACTTCGTACAGCATTATTAGCATCAAAGGGAGCTAAAGATGATGAATGTATCAGAGGTACGTTGTATCAGCTTATGAATGCACTTTCGACAAAGAATACAGGAAAGTATCTTGAAATAGTGATGAGATTATATAGTTCCTGCAAGATACCTGCGAATGAGGAGCAGGCAGGTAAGCTGGTAGTTCCTAGTGCGTTTGTAAATATGTTTAATAATCCAGCATTATTTGAAGAGTACGGATATGCATTTTTACTCGGATTAAAAGGATGCAATTCAAATTCTAAAAAACAAGATAATAAGAATGATTAAGGAGGGCATATAGATGAAAAAGGATGGATTAACATTAACAATGGTATTCTTGGCAGAGAGTGCCAATTATGGTGAGGGCGTAGGAAATATAACAACTTTGAAAAAGATGACAAGGGGAGATTATCAACAGTACTCATATATATCAAGGCAGGCTATAAGGTATAATTTAGTTCAGCAGCTTAATTGGGATGATACACCTGTGGATGGAAAGAGTGGGGTTGTTCAGTTTGCACCGTCCGCTACAATAAAAGAGTATCCAGAGATAGATTTATTTGGTTATATGAAGACGACATCTAAAGATGATAATCTTAAGGGTGGAGCAACAACAAGAAGCGCTGTGGCAAGACTGAGTAATGCGATATCTCTTGAGCCTTATCAGGGTGAATTAGAGTTCCTCACCAATATGGGACTTGCAAAACGACAAAATCTTGGTAATGCTATTGCACAGAGTGAGATACACAGGGCGTATTACACATATACATTATCGATTGATCTAGACAGAGTAGGAGAGGATGTAGATATAAGTATATCACCAGAACAAAAGACAGAAAGAGTAAATGCACTATTAGATGCCGTACAGTATTTATATAGAGATATTAAAGGAAGAAGAGAAAATCTTTCACCACTATTTGTTATTGGCGGTAATTATGCTAGGAAAAATCCTTTCTTTGAGAATTGTGTTCGTATTAAGAATAATAGTATAAGGACAGGTGCATTTGTAGATTTAATGCAGGGGGATGACAGTATAAATGATAATACGGTTGTTGGAGTTGTATCGGATATATTTGACAATGATACAGAGCTTAAGGAAAAGTTACACGCAGTGACAGTAGCAAAAGCATTTAGCCAGTTGAAAGAGAAAGTGAGCGAATATTATGATGAAAGCAATTAGACTACACTGTTTTCAAAATCTTGCTAATTATAAAAAGCCAAGCAGCTTTATCATAAAAGAAACGTATCCACTTCCACCATATTCAACAATCATAGGAATGATACATGCAGCATGTGGGTTTAAGAGATATCATAGGATGAAATTGAGTATACAGGGAACCAATCAGGGAATGATTTCTGAACTGTATACAAGATATTCTTTTTCATCTGGGGCAAAATATGAAGAAGGACGACATAATATATGCATTGAAGATGGTGAAAAATATGGAGTATTCAAAGGAGTGGCTAATGTAGAATTAGTCTGTGAAAATGAGATAATTATTCATATTTTACCAGAAGAAGATGAGGATATGCAGATTATATATGAGGCACTTAAAAATCCACCTATGTATCTGTCGCTTGGAAGATATGAGGATTTAATAGATATAAAAAGTGTTGATATAGTAAATATAAGAGAAGAGGACGAAGCAGATACAAAGCATAATATATATATTCCAGTATCATATATTATGGAAAGAGGTTATGAAAACAGTAATTCTACTGTTTATACCCTTAATAAGGAGTATGAGATAACTAAACAGGGGCTGCGTAGATGGAAGTCAGAGAAAGAAGGCGGACGGGTTAAAGTTTTTTATTATCCTAGTGGAATAGAGATAGAAAATATTTTAGTAGATGATTCACAATCAGAAGATGTAGTAGTATTTGCGTAATTAAAATTAATAGATACATATTGGAATTAGATTTATTTATCAATAATTACATAAGAGTTTGACAGAGTAGAAGGAGAACATATGGAGTATTATGCAAAGTCAGCAACAAAAAGTTTATCTGATGATGAGAAAAGTGAAATTGTTAAAAAGATTAAATCTGCAATAGAAATAGTAGAAGATAATCTCACACAAAGTGAAAAAACAGCTATTGATAATTCCATTGATGAGTTTATAAATATAACGGAAAAAGGACAGGTTACGTTAAAACAGCATCTTGAAGATATAGTAATATGTGCAGAGAATTTTTTTAAAATATATGGTGGATATTTTACGGATAAAGAGAAAAAGCTTGTTGTTGAAGCATGTCGAATACATGATATTGGTAAAGCTAACATAGTATTTCAGACTAAAATAGGTAATAGAGATTTACATTTAGATGAAACCTTCGATTATGAAATTCCTCATGGATATTTAAGTGCAGTAAGTATATCTCAGGATGAATTAAGCAATATGGTTCCAGATTGTACAGTAGAAGATTTTAAGATATTTATAACTGCTGTTTACCATCATCATGACAGGGAAGATAAGTGGGAAAGTGCTCAAATAAAGGAATTCTGTAAGAAATACTATATTGATAATCTGGCTGATTTTTATAAAAGAGAAGAAAAAAAGATAAGAGCAGCCAATGTTAATAAAATTTTATTTAGAAATAATGAAACATCAGTTAATAAGAGGCTTGATAATAATGTATGGGAAAAATATGCGCTAGTCAAAGGTCTGTTAAACAAGTTCGATTATACTGTTAGTTCAGGCTATGATAAAGCAGAACAGGTTTCGGATATTGATAACAAAATATTAGTTAACAATATTTATTCTTACTTTAAGTCACATAATATGCAATTTAATTCTATGCAGCTATATATGAAAGAGAATATTAATAAGAATCTAGTAGTAGTAGCACCAACAGGAATGGGAAAAACAGAAGCAGCTTTATTGTGGGCTGATGGTGAAAAATGTTTTTATACATTGCCATATATGGTTTCATCTAATGCTATATATGACAGAATAAAGAAAACATATAATTATGGTGATGTTACATTATTACATTCAGGAAGTATGCAGCATTTTATAGATGAAAGCAGAAAGGGAGAGGAAAGTGCTTATAATATGTATCAAAAGGCAAAGCTGCTTTCTTTTCCATTGACTGTGTGTACTGTTGATCAGATATTTAAGTTTGTATACAAAGCATTGGGAACAGAAATATTTGCAGCAACACTTAAATATTCTAAAGTTATAATAGATGAAATACAATCATATGATTCGGAAATTATAGCAGCAATTATATATGGTCTGAAAATTGTATCAGATATGGGAGGACATTTTGCAATTATAACGGCAACATTTCCACCAGTGTTAAGAAGTTTAATGGAGGAATATGGTCTTATAGAAGCAGTAGATTATGAATATAAAGATTTTTCAACAGTGGCAGAAAATGTAAGACATTGGCTTGATGCAGAGTATGGAGATATTAATGTAGATAAAGTTATTGAAGATGCCAGAGATAAAAAAGTGTTAGTAATATGTAATACTATCAGCAGTGCTCAGGTGTTGTACCAAAAAATATGTGATATATACGATTTCTGGATGAATGAAGAGAAAACAGAAATACATCTTTTACATTCAAATTTTATAAAACAACATAGAAGAATATTAGAAGAAAATATAATGTCATTTTCAAGGGATAATTCGTCTACTGGTATATGGATAACAACGCAGATTGTAGAAGCAAGTCTAGATATTGACTTTGATGTATTGTATACAGAAATGAGCACGGTTGATAGTTTATTACAACGTCTAGGAAGGTGTAACAGACATATGCGTTATGTACCTATAGAGGCTAATGTTCATATATATATTGCAGAAGAAATTAATAGCAAAGGAAATTCGGTAGAAATACTTAATGGTGATGATGTAAAAAGTAATAAGAAAAAAAGCATTAGTTATATATATGATAAAGATATATATAATCGCTCAGTAAATATACTGAAAGATTATACAGGAAGACCTTTAGCAGAAAGAGAAAAGAATGAATACATAAACCGGGTGTATTGTACAGAGGAATTAGTAGATACTGCTTATTACCAAAATATAAAGAAGGCTCTAGATAATTTCCAAATAATTAAGGAGGCAGAGTATAGTAAACAAGAAGCTGATAGACAATTCCGCAATATAAATAGTGTTACGATAATACCTGATAACATATATAACCAAAATATTGATTTTATAGACAATTGCTTAAAGATAATTAATGATAAATATATTAAAAAGGACATTAGAAGTATATTTACATCTAAAATATCGGATATGACTTTGTCGTTGCCAACATATAATAAGTACAAATTGCCAGAATTAGTTGACGAATGTGTTATTTGGGAAAGTGGCAATGGGGATGGGAAAAACAAAGCAAGGCAAGCAGAATTGAATATACATAGAGCAAGTATGGATTATGAATTTGATATAGATAAATGTACGGGAAGTGGATTAATAAAAAAACAGACGCAGGCTTCTATATTTATGTAATAGTTGTTAATAATATCAAGAGTATGTAGTATTTATGAGGTTTACAGTTATGGAAGATAAAATAACAGGTGTAATGATATATTATTATTTTATATGTAAAAGAAAACTGTGGTATTTTTGTCATCAGATTACAATGGAAGATGGCAATGAAAATGTACAACTTGGTAAATTGCTGGATGAGAATAGTTATGCAAGGGATGACAAGCATATTAATATTGATGATGCTATTAATATTGATTTCATACGTGAGAAGAAAGAATTACATGAGGTGAAAAAGAGTAAGGCGATAGAGGAAGCTGGAATATGGCAGTTAAAGTACTATCTATATTATTTGAAAAAGAGAGGCGTAGAAGGGCTTACTGGAAAGATTGACTATCCTTTGGCTAAAAGAAATATAGAGATAGAGCTAACAGATGAGGATTGCAGGGAACTTGATAAAATTATTGATGATATTAATAAAATAAAGGAGTATAAACTGCCACCAGAATTGAATGAAACCAAGATATGTAAAAAATGCGCTTATTTTGATATGTGTTTTATATAGTATTATGTAGTAAGTGGAGGAATAAAATGCAGCAGAGCTTTTATGTATACAATAATGGAGATTTAAAAAGAAAAGATAATACATTAAGATTTACATCATATGATGGTGAAAAAAGAGATATACCTATAGAGCGTATATCAGATATATATGTTATGTCAGAAATGTCTTTTAATACGACATTTTTAAGTTACATATCCCAGTATGGAATACCGATACATTTTTTTAATTATTATAATTTCTATACAGGAAGTTTTTATCCTAAAGAAAGTAATCTTGCAGGTCAGTTATTAGTAAATCAGGTGCAGCATTATACAGAATATGATAAAAGACTTTTAATAGCTAAAAAGTTTATTCAGGCGGCAGCAGATAATATATATAGAAACTTACGATATTATAATGGACGAGATAAAAATGTATCAGATTATATGAAGGATATAGATTCTTTGCGTACAGGATTGGCAGGTGTAAAATCTATACAAGAACTTATGGGGATTGAGGGAAATATACGAAAAAAATATTATGCTGCATGGAGTGTAATTATTAATCAGGAAATAGAATTTGATAAAAGAGTAATGCATCCTCCAGATAATATGATTAATTCATTAATTTCATTTGTTAATTCACTAGTATATACAAGAACATTAAGCGAAATATATCATACGCAGTTGAATCCAACAATAAGTTATTTACATGAACCTGGTATTAGAAGATATTCGTTATGCCTTGATATATCAGAAGTATTCAAACCATTGATTGGTGATAGATTGATATTTTCATTACTTAATAGAAAACAAATAACAGAAAAAAGTTTCACAAAAGAATTGAATTATTTACATTTAAAAAAGGATGCTTCTAAACTTATTGTTTCGGAATTTGAAAAAAAGATGAAACAGACAATAATGCATAAAGAGCTTGGACGACAGGTATCATATCAGTATTTGATAAGGTTAGAGGCATATAAACTTATCAAACATCTAATAGGTGAAAAGGAATATGAAGGTTTTAGGATATGGTGGTAATATTATATATGGATATCGGGTTCCAAGGTTCTTCACCAACTTATGAGCAAGCTCATGTGGGCTTAGACCTCTTGACTCTGGTATCATGTATGAAATTAACGACATTTAACATATATAAATAAAATATGAGGTTAGTGTATGTATATTGTTTTAGTATATGATGTAAGCAAGGATGAAAATGGAAGAAAAAGATGGTGTCATATATTTAAAATATGTAAAAAATATATGACACATATACAGAATTCGGTTTTTGAAGGAGAATTATCAAAAGTACAATTAATTAAAATGCAAAAAGAATTAGCTCCATATATTAATAACGAACTGGATTCTGTTATTTTATTTAAAAGTAGACAGCAGAAGTGGGTTGATAAAGAGTTGTGGGGTAGACAGGATAATGTAACAGATTTTATAATATAAAGTTATATATGTATTGCACAATCTTGTCTGTCGAATGATAATGATGTAAAATAACCATAAGGTCGACAATGTAGGTTTTATCAGATATTTGTAATTGTTGGATAAAATCTTTAGGATAATAATATATATAAATAATAGGAGTCGACAAAAAGGTATAAATTAAGATATCAAAATAATGTCATTTAAGACCACGTGTTTTAATAGATACATAGTGGAATGTAAATGAAGATAAGGAACACAAGATGAAGTCACTTGACAGGTTTTAATAGATACATAGTGGAATGTAAATATTACAGAAGAGGAAATAAGCGAAGAGCTGGCGAATGTTTTAATAGATACATAGTGGAATGTAAATAGAGAAAGGGCAATACAAATATCGCAAGAAGTTGAGGTTTTAATAGATACATAGTGGAATGTAAATAAACAATACACAATTAACGGATAAACAGCAGATAAAGTTTTAATAGATACATAGTGGAATGTAAATTAAAACAGTTATAGGCAGAGGTCTATAAGCACCTTTGGTTTTAATAGATACATAGTGGAATGTAAATCTTATAGCAATTAAGACAGTTGGTTTATGGGGAGATGGTTTTAATAGATACATAGTGGAATGTAAATTGACAAGCTTATAGATAAATACATTGATGTAAAGAAGTTTTAATAGATACATAGTGGAATGTAAATGAGTTCTCAATTAGTAATAAAGTACATAAGAGTACGTTTTAATAGATACATAGTGGAATGTAAATAAAAGTGGCGAACTTAAATCCGCAATTGAAGCAATTGTTTTAATAGATACATAGTGGAATGTAAATTTCCGTTCTTCATAATGATATATTGGATGAGGCTGGTTTTAATAGATACATAGTGGAATGTAAATAGAGGAGGTGCGAGAGATGTATATTTCAAAAGAAAAGTTTTAATAGATACATAGTGGGATGTAAATATGACAGTAGAAATACTTAATATTATTAGTGCTTATGTTTTAATAGATACATAGTGGAATGTAAATGAAGCTTATAGCATTGAGAATGTAATAGCAGCAATGTTTTAATAGATACATAGTGGAATGTAAATAAGATTGCGGATGACATTGCAAATGAGATTGAAGAAGTTTTAATAGATACATAGTGGAATGTAAATTAATTTTAATCCTAAAACCTTTAATATTGCAGAAGGTTTTAATAGATACATAGTGGAATGTAAATATATAATTATATATACAATGAATACAGCATAAATAAGTTTTAATAGATACATAGTGGAATGTAAATCTAGCAAAGATTTTGCGATAAGAAAGCTGACTTGTAGTTTTAATAGATACATAGTGGAATGTAAATTTTGCAATGTTAGTCGAGAAATACCCAAGTACAAGTTTTAATAGATACATAGTGGAATGTAAATAAAGAAGCCAGTGATTTATATGATTTCTTTGAAAAAGTTTTAATAGATACATAGTGGAATGTAAATTAAGTTGATAACTCGTTAATAACTCTGTTTTTTGTGTTTTAATAGATACATAGTGGAATGTAAATTTGTTAAATCAGATATTCAAACACTAATTGATAAAAGTTTTAATAGATACATAGTGGAATGTAAATCTTTTTGGAAAAGAAATTGCAAACTGCATAGATGGGTTTTAATAGATACATAGTGGAATGTAAATTACATCAATGGAGAACCGCAAGCTTGGACGAAAATTGGTTTTAATAGATACATAGTGGAATGTAAATAGTATGCAAAAAGTGGTTATTTCTAAGTGTCACTGGTTTTAATAGATACATAGTGGAATGTAAATAATTTTGGATTGACCTTACAGATAAACGTGTCTTTGTTTTAATAGATACATAGTGGAATGTAAATACAGAATAGAAGCTGGTGATTTTGGAAATGGCAGGGAGTTTTAATAGATACATAGTGGAATGTAAATGTAGGAGGTATAGTGTGAAAAATAAGATTTTCATAGTTTTAATAGATACATAGTGGAATGTAAATACAAATGCAACTATGATATTTATATCATTAAACTTAGTTTTAATAGATACATAGTGGAATGTAAATTCAATAATACTATTGGTGGGAGCACCAGTAGCGTGTTTTAATAGATACATAGTGGAATGTAAATATAAATGTATAATGCAAGTATCTTATACGAGGGGGTAGTTTTAATAGATACATAGTGGAATGTAAATAACTAAATCATTCGTTCAATCATTTCTCGTAAAGAAGTTTTAATAGATACATAGTGGAATGTAAATATGGCTTTGATGAAAATAAACATCAAAGAGAACAAAGGTTTTAATAGATACATAGTGGAATGTAAATAAAGATAATCAGACAGTAAATTCTATGGCTAATGCGTTTTAATAGATACATAGTGGAATGTAAATGTAACAATAGTAGTTTTAATTTTACTTTCAGAAATTTGTTTTAATAGATACATAGTGGAATGTAAATGACATTTGGAATTTTAGACACTTCCTCATATTGCTCGTTTTAATAGATACATAGTGGAATGTAAATTTTCTTCCGGCTGCTTGATGTAATCATCAGTACTGCGTTTTAATAGATACATAGTGGAATGTAAATGATAAAGCATATATAAAAAATGTCTTGAAGGAAGACGTTTTAATAGATACATAGTGGAATGTAAATATAAGCAAGAAAAAGATATTAAGGCTGGTGAGTGGGTTTTAATAGATACATAGTGGAATGTAAATTTATTATGTCTATGTTGTTGTGCTGCGGGTGTTCTGGTTTTAATAGATACATAGTGGAATGTAAATGTCAGTGATTGTGATTGTGTAATGCGCACCGCAGGTTTTAATAGATACATAGTGGAATGCAAATAACTATTTTGATGAGCAGGACGGCATCGGTCATAGGTTTTAATAGATACATAGTGGAATGTAAATATTGGTCTTTCTCTCATGGCTATTACTATGGGAATCGTTTTAATAGATACATAGTGGAATATAAATTTTTCTGATAATGAATTAAAGATATATACCCATGAATTAATCTCTTTTGATTGTAAAAAGAGTATAAAATCCCTATGTCAAGTTTTTGGGTAGTTATCTAGCTGTCGAGGTTAATTAATAGTTCCTATGAATCATTGAGATTGCATCAAAATAAAAAAATAAAACGCATAAAGAATATATAAAGAAATCACAACTAATCTTGCAATAAACAGTATATACTGATAGAATACAAGATGTTGCACGTTTTGCAGCTTATACAATAAGATATAGTTCCAGATGATTATATAATTAAAAAGGGAAAAAGTATATGCGTATAAATAGATTAAAGAAAGTGATAAAAGTATTCTTAATAATACTTGCTATACTACTTATTATTGTGATTGCCATAGTTGGTTGTGCGCTTATTACATATCATAAACAGCCAGTATTGACGGAAGAGGACAAAGAAGAGCTGTCTGTTGATAATATATGGAAGACAAGAACAGAGCCGGAAATGGCGGAAGTTATAGAAGATAATGGAGATGCACTGCTTGAGCGTATTAAGCTGATAAGCAACGCTAGGGATGAGATTATATTATCAACCTTTGATTTCAGGGCAGATGATAGTGGAAAGCTTATTCTTGGTGCGCTTCTAGATGCTTCAGAACGTGGAGTATCGGTAAATGTAATAGTTGATGGAGTATCTGGATTTCTCCGTATGAATGGTAATCCTTATTTTGAAGCGTTGGCAGCTGGAGAAGGAACAAGCATTAAGATATATAATAAGGTCAATCCGTTTGCACCATGGAAATCTATGGGAAGACTTCATGATAAGTATCTTATAGCTGATAGAAGCAGTTATATAATAGGTGGAAGAAACACATTTTCATATTTTTTAGGAAGCAGCTCGCCATATAAGAATTATGACAGAGATGCGTTGGTGTATTGCGAGAATCCAGATGAGAATAGTTCTGTTAACGATATTCTCTCGTATTTTGGGAAAGTATGGAATTATAAAGAAAGTAAGGCTTTTATCAATGGGGTAAATGCGCTTACGGATACAGACACATATTTTACAATATCAGAGAAAAATGAATATAATTATTGTGTAGAGAATACATATTCACATAATAATTCGGTGGACAGTTCCAGAATCACAGATAAGAAAAACAAGCTGGCAGCTAAGAAGAAAGTGGCAGCAGCCAGGGAAGAACTTCATTCATTATATGCAGACTATTGTGAAGACAATACAGATAATGGTATTTATAAAGGTCTTGGGAAAAGTGTTTATAAGGATATGTTTAAAGATGCTTATGAAGTGAATAATGTAGCACTTTTGAGTAATCCCATAGAATATTCATCAAAGAAACCATATGTATGGTATCAGCTTGTTGAACTTATGAAGAAGGCTGAAAGCAGAGTTAAGCTGCATACACCTTATATTATATGCAACGATTATATGTATGAAGGGCTAAAGTCGGTTTGTGACACAGTGGGTGATGTATCACTTATGACGAATTCAGTTGCTAACAATGGCAATCCATTTGGTTCTGCAGATTATTATGTTAATAAGAACAGGATACTTGGTACAGGGATTGATGTATGGGAATATGAAGGCGGTTATTCATACCATGGTAAGTCAGTACTGATTGATGATAACATATCAGTTATAGGCTCATTTAACATAGATATGAGAAGTGCTTATCTGGATACAGAGCTTATGCTTGTGATAGATAGCAAGGATATTAACAGAGAGTTGAATCAGTCAATGGAGGGCTATGAAAGGGTAGCAAGAAAGGCTGATAAAGATGGAAGCTATGATAATCCATATAACGTAAAGCCGGTAGAGTTATCATCATATAGAGAACGTCAGATGAAGCTCATAAAGAATTTTGCTTTGTGGGCAAGATATCTATTTTAGCATATATTAAAGCATTTACACCTTTAAAACAATTTAGCAGAAATCCAGTTAGCTTTAGCTGAGTGGATGAATGCGTCAGTCATAGACAGATTGTTCTAAAACAATCGTCCGTTACCGATAAATCAAATAAAGGAGATTTGTCATGGGCGAATGGAAATCAAAAAATCATAGTAAATACTTATTACAGAACTATGAAAAGCTATACCACTTATCATATCTGGAAGAAATATAATACTTATCTTTCTAAATGCTTTTGGAAAGAACATACCTTTTGGATGGATTGATATTTTGTATGTTCAGTTGGAAATGTCAGTGAAAAAATTCTAAAGGAATATATCGAAAACCAAGGGTAAATGTAAAATTATGGTCGACTATTATGTGGCAATACCTTATAATATAAGTATATTAAGAAAGGCGGTATGCTTATGGATAAATTATATTGGCATACCTACAGCAGCATTACAGGATTGGGAGCACGAAAGACGTACTCCCCCACCATATATCATTGGTATGATGGAACGGATTTTAGAACTGGAAAAAGAACTTTCAGAGAAAGGATAAGCTATGGTTCAGAAAGCATATAAATTCCGATTATATCCAAACAAAGAACAAAGAGAATATTTTGCCAGGACTTTCGGTTGTGTGCGTTTTGTATATAATCGCATGCTTGCTGAAAAGATAGCCTGTTACGAGGAAACAGGTAAATCTTTGTCTGTTACTCCTGCAAAGTATAAATCGGAATTTCCATGGCTGAAAGAAGTGGATTCATTAGCACTTGCCAATGCACAGATGAATTTACAGAGTGCATATCGCAATTTTTTTCGTGATAAATCAGTGGGTTTTCCTAAATACAAGAGCAAAAAGAACAACCACAAAGCCTATACAACAAACAATCAGAAAGGTTCAGTTGCGATTGTTGGGAAATGCATAAAGTTACCTAAGATTGGATATGTAAGGATAAAACAGCATCGTAGTTTTGTTGGAACAATCAAAAGCGTTACGATTTCTCAAGTACCCAGTGGAAAGTATTATGTGTCAATACTTGTAGAAACAGAGCATATCGAACTTCCACATACTGATAATAAGGTTGGACTGGATTTAGGAATTAAAGATTTATGTACCGCATCAAATGGAGATAAGTTTGAAAATCCTAAGACATTAAAGAAATACGAAAAACAGTTGGTAAAATTACAACGTCAGCTTGCACATAAGGAAAAAGGCAGTGCCAATTTCCATAAAATGAAACGAAAGATAGCAGGATGCCATGAAAGAATTACAAATATCAGAAAAGATAAACTGCATAGAATCTCACATAAACTAATCAACGATAACCAAGTGATAGTAAGTGAAAATCTGGCAATATCCAATATGATAAAAAATCACAACCTTGCAAAATCAATAGCAGACTGTTCATGGTATGAACTAACACGACAATTGGAATACAAGGCTGAATGGAACAATCGTCAGTATATAAAGGTCGATACATTCTATGCGAGCAGTCAGTTGTGTGGGTGCTGTGGATATAAGAATACAGATGTAAAAAATCTTGCAATAAGAATATGGTCGTGTCCTGTATGTGGGACAAAACATGATAGAGACCTCAATGCAAGTCAGAATATATTAGCAGAGGGACTCAGACTACTCTCTGCATAACAAAATACAACTAGGGATGGTTCAGCCCGAAGTTACGCTTGTGGAGTTAGTAGGTTACGAGGACGTTGAAGCAAGAAGCCAGTAAGCTTTAGCTTAGTGGTAGTTCACTAGTAGTATATGGAGGAGTTAGATATATGGCTTCAGGCAGAAGTAAAAGTACAGGCAAGAAGACCAGCAGTACCAAAAGAAAGACGACGTCTAACAGCAAATCAGGTAAAACTTCATATTCAGGAAATAGCAATACAACTAAGAAAAGCTCTAATTACAAAGGAAATGGCACGAAAAGCCCTAATGCAAGGGGTTCTGGTTCCCAAAGCTCATCTTCAAGGAATACAGGAAGCAATTCATCGCAGATGAATAACCAGCTAAGGGATGAGATAGTTCTTTTAATAGCTTTAGCGTGTACAATTATTCTTCTGCTCAGTAATTTTAATATGGCAGGAAGTGTTGGGTGTTCAATTAAATGGTTTATGTTTGGACTATTTGGAATTGCTGCTTATATAGTTCCAGTAATTATAGCTGTAAGTATTATGTTTATGCTTGCCAATAAAGATATTATCGGAGTTATGAAGATTAAAGCAGCTATGGCATATGTATTGTCGGTTATTGCGGCAGCTTTGTGGCAGAGAGTTACTAATGTGCCGGATATAAAAGAGCCGGTTGGTACATATTTTACATATTGTTCAGAGTATAAGACTGGAGGCGGCCTGTTTGGAGGGATATTATGTAAGATGTTAAATCCACTGGGTATGGCAGGTTCTTTAGTTATACTTATAATTCTTGCTATTATCTGTATAATTGTTATTACAGAGAAATCATTTATCAAAGGTATCCGTAATAGCGGAGAGAGGATAGTAAGTGAGGCAAGAAAAGATTATTCAGAATATAAGGAACATTCCAATCGTGTAAGAATGGCACAGAAAGAAGCAAGAGAAGAAGCCTCTGCTAATGCACGTATGAATAATGTTGTCAGGGGTGTTACTAATGACCTTACAATATATGACGATAACAGGAATGAAGGTTCAGATATAGATATAACAGAGATAGAGGCTGTGGATAATGAAGATGATATGTATAGTGATGATATATACGATCCGCTGATTACACCTATGCCTCGTATAAGCAGAGAACCAGTATGGGAGCTGCATGTGGATAGTGCGTCAGAGGAAAATATAAGCACACATCAGGACAATGCTGAGGACAATATCATCAAGAATGCTGCTGACGGCTCAGATGATATGTATAAATCAGAAGATAATGGTTTAGGTGAAATTATACAAAGCACAGCGAATACAGATATAGAAGATAAAGCAAATTCAGGTACAGAAAATATAGTCAATTCATATGCAGAAAATACAGCTGATTCATCGGCTGAAAGTTCTAAGCAGTATAAGTTCCCGCCAGTCAGCCTGCTTAACCGCAATACTAATTCGAAAGCTTCTAATCTTGAGCGTGAGAACAGGGATACAGCAATCACATTAAAGCAGACATTGCAGAACTTTGGTGTTAAGGTCGATATTACAGATATAAGCTGCGGACCATCAGTAACAAGATACGAATTAAAGCCTGAGCTTGGTGTTAAGGTAAGCAGGATAGTATCTTTAGCAGATGATATTAAGTTAAGCCTTGCGGCAGCAGATATAAGAATAGAAGCACCTATTCCAGGCAAATCAGCCATAGGAATAGAAGTTCCTAATAAAGAGGCAGGCAGTGTATTCTTAAGAGAGCTAATAGAAACTGATACATTTAAGAATACTTCGTCAAAGATTGCATTTGCAGCAGGTAAGGATATAGCAGGAAAGACCATTGTTGCAGATATAGCAAGAATGCCTCACCTTCTTATTGCAGGAGCTACTGGTTCAGGTAAATCAGTATGTATTAACACAATTATAATGAGTATTTTATATAAGGCACGCCCTGATGAAGTAAAGCTTATTATGGTTGACCCTAAGGTTGTTGAGTTAAGCATATATAATGGAATACCACATTTGCTGCTTCCGGTTGTGACAGAGCCTAAGAAGGCGGCAGGTGCTCTTAACTGGGCAGTCAATGAGATGAATACAAGATATAAGAAGTTTGCAGGTGTTGGTGCACGTAATCTTAAGGGCTATAATGACATAGCTGCAAAGATGGAATTCAAAGAAGGTGAAATTCCTGTTGAAAAGCTGCCAGAGATAGTTATAATTATTGATGAGCTTGCAGATCTTATGATGGTAGCACCAGGAGAGGTCGAAGATGCAATATGCAGGCTTGCACAGCTTGCAAGAGCGGCAGGTATCCATATGGTTATAGCAACACAGCGTCCATCGGTTAATGTAATAACTGGACTTATTAAGGCAAATGTACCGTCAAGAATAGCATTTTCCGTGTCATCGGGTGTTGACTCAAGAACTATACTTGATATGAATGGTGCAGAAAAGCTGTTAGGTAAAGGCGATATGTTATACTTCCCATCTAATATACCTAAGCCAATCAGAGTTCAGGGAGCATTTGTGTCAGATGAAGAAGTGTCAAAGGTTGTTCAGTTCCTTAAAGATAATATGTCAGGCGAGGTTAATTACGATGAGAGCATAACGGAGACTGCCATAGCTTCAAAAGCCGGTGGACAGGCAGCAGAACAGCAGGATGACAGAGATTCATTATTTGCAGATGCAGGACGTTTTGTTATTGAGAAAGAGAGAGGTTCAATTGGAATGTTACAAAGACAGTTTAAGATTGGCTTCAACAGGGCAGGACGAATAATGGACCAGTTAGCAGATGCCGGTGTTGTAGGACCAGAGATTGGCACTAAGCCAAGGAAGGTGCTTATGACAGCAGAGGAATTTGAAGAATTTATTAAAAATATATAATGAATATATGTACAAAATAGATTATATATGATATATGTAGTAGCATAAGTATCATAGTCAGGGCATTAGTCCTGTCATTATAATTACGCTGCGGGAAAGGATGAAATTATGGAAATTAAGAGCGATATTCAGATAGCACAGGAAGCACATTTAGAGAATATTAAAGATGTTGCGGCAAAGGTTGGAGTAACAGAAGACGAACTTGAAATGTATGGAAAGTATAAGGCTAAGTTATCAGATGAGCTTATCCACAGAGTAGAGAATAACGAAGATGGAAAGCTTGTTCTTATTACAGCTATCAATCCAACTCCGGCAGGTGAGGGAAAGACTACAATAAGTCTTGGACTTACAGAAGCACTTAACCAGAAAGGAATAAGTGCAATTGCTGCATTAAGAGAACCATCATTAGGACCTTGCTTTGGTATAAAGGGAGGAGCTGCCGGCGGCGGATACGCACAGGCTGTTCCTATGGAAGATCTTAATTTACATTTTACTGGTGATTTCCACGCGATAACATCAGCTAACAACCTTCTTGCAGCAATGCTTGATAATCATATACATCAGGGTAATGCTCTTGGAATAGATACTAAGAGAATTGTATGGAAGAGATGTATGGATATGAATGATAGAACTCTTAGGAATATCGTAATCGGACTTGGTGACAAGCCTAATGGTGTTACAAGAGAAGATCATTTTATAATTACAGTAGCCTCAGAGATTATGGCTATACTCTGTCTTGCTGAGGATATGAAAGATTTAAAGGAAAGAATTGACAAGATAATTGTTGCATATAATTATGCAGGAGATCCTGTTACAGCCAAGGATTTAAAGGCAACAGGAGCTATGGCAGCTTTATTAAAAGATGCAATAAAGCCTAATATGATTCAGACACTAGAGAATACACCTGTGCTTGTACACGGTGGACCATTTGCCAATATTGCACACGGATGTAATTCTGTAAGAGCAACAAAGCTTGCTTTAAAGCTGGCAGATATTGCTGTTACTGAGGCTGGTTTCGGTGCAGATCTTGGAGCTGAGAAGTTCTTTGATATTAAGTGCAGAAAGGCTGGACTTAAGCCTGATGCAGTTGTTATTGTAGCTACTGTTAAGGCATTAAAATACAATGGTGGAGTTCCTAAGCAGGAATTATCAAAGCCAGATATGGAAGCTTTAAAGAATGGTATAGTAAACCTTGATAAACATATTGAGAATATTCACAAGTATGGTGTACCTGTAGTTGTTACACTCAACTCATTTGTGACAGATACAGAGGAAGAATATGAATTCATAAAGAAGCACTGTGAAGAATTAGGCTGTGAATTTGCATTATCTAATGTATGGGCAGACGGCGGAGCAGGCGGAATAGAACTTGCAGATAAGGTGCTTGCTTCATTTGATAAGAAGAGCAATTTTAAGCCTTTATATGAAGATGAACTTCCATTAGAGGATAAGATTATGACAATAGCTAAAGAAATATATGGAGCAGATGGTGTTACATATGATTCTAAGGCTAAGAAGGAACTTGACCATATTACACAGATGGGCTTTGGAAATCTTCCTGTATGTATGGCTAAGACACAGTATTCTTTGTCTGATGATGCATCTAAGTTAGGAAGACCAGAAGGTTTTACAATTAATATTAGAGAAGTGTATGTTGATGCTGGTGCAGGCTTTGTTGTAGCACTTACAGGAAAAGTTCTTACTATGCCAGGACTTCCTAAAGTGCCAGCGGCAGAAGGCATTGATTATGATGAAGAGAATGAGAAGATAACAGGATTATTCTAGGTGTCTTGAAAAGAAAGGAGCAGTTATGCAGTTAAAAGATATTTTGGATATATGCAGAGCTAATGAAGTAGAACATTTTGAATATACAGTTGTTAATGGTGATATTAATACAACTGTTACAGGTATTGCTTCTGACTCAAGAAAAGTAACAGACGGAGGTATCTTTGTCTGCATAGTTGGTTCGGTAAGCGATGGACATAAATATATAGAGCAGGTTAAGGATAAGGCGGCTGTAATAGTTGTACAGAAGGGATCACAGTATAATACAGAGAAGATACCGGCAGCAGTTATAGAATGTGATAATACAAGACTTGCCCTTGCACTTATGTCAGCAGCATTTTACGGCAATCCTGATAAGAAGTTGTTTACAATTGGAATTACAGGAACTAAGGGTAAGACAACTACAACTTATATGATAAAGAATGTTCTTTGTGCGTGTGGAATAAAGACAGGTCTTATCGGAACTATCGAGACAGTTATAGGAGATGAGGCTGTTCCGTCCTGCAATACAACACCTGAGTCAATACAGATTCATAAAACCTTCAGGAAAATGGTTGATGAGGGATGTAAGGCAGTAGTTATGGAGGTATCCTCACAGGGCTTAAAGCTTGACAGAACTGCAGGTATTGTATTTGACATCGGAGTATTTACTAATCTTGAGCCTGATCATATCGGTCCTAATGAGCACGCTTCATTTGAGGAGTACCTTGAATGTAAGGCTAAGCTTTTTAAGCAGTGCAAGACAGGAATAGTCAATGCAGATGATAAGCATACAGCTGATATATTAAGAGACTCTGTATGCAGTGTTGAGAAGTATGGCATATCAGAAGATGCAGACATAAAGGCAAGTGATATCAAGTTGTTCCATGAGAGAGGAAAGATAGGTCTTACTTATAAGTGTAGTGGTCTTGTCAATATGGATGTGGAACTTTCACTTCCGGGAATGTTCTCAGTATATAATTCATTGTGTGCAATAGCTGTTACAAGACATTTTAATGTGGATAATGCTATTGTTGAAAATGTATTGAAAGATGTAAAGGTTAAAGGAAGAATAGAGCTTGTTCCAGTATCTGATAAGTTTACTCTTATGATTGATTATGCTCATAATGCGATGTCCTTAGAGAGTATTTTAAAGACACTTAAAGAGTACAATCCACATAGACTTGTATGCCTGTTTGGCTGTGGTGGCAACCGCTCTAAAGAGAGAAGATTTGAGATGGGTGAAGTGTCTGGAAGATTAGCAGACCTTACGATTATAACATCTGATAATCCAAGATTTGAAGAGCCTCTTGCTATTATGGAAGATATTAAGACTGGAATTAACAGGACTACAGGTAAGCATATTGATATTGCAGACAGAAAAGAAGCTATTAAATATGCTATTGAGAATGGTGAACCTGGAGATATTATCGTGCTTGCAGGTAAGGGACACGAAGATTATCAGGAGATAAAAGGCGTTAAATATCCTATGGACGAACGTGTTCTTATATCAGAAGTTCTTGAAGAATTAAAGGAGAAAAATGTACGCTGATATAATAATAGATATTTCACACGAACAGCTTGATAAGACATTCCAATATGCTGTGCCTGATGATATGGATGGTAGTGTTGATATCGGAACATCTGTAAGAGTGCCTTTTGGAAAAGGTAACAGAATTATAACAGGATATGTAATTGGTTTAACTGATAAGCCATCATATCCTGTTGATAAGATAAAGAGCATTGACAGTGTTGTTACAGGAAAAGTAAATGTCGCTAAAAGTATGATAAAGCTTGCAGCGTGGCTGAAACGGCATTATGGCTGTACTATGAATCAGGCATTAAAGACGGTTATTCCGGTTAAGGACGAGGTCGGACATAAGCAGAAAAAGTCTGTCTGCCTTTTGGTTGATACTAAAAAGGCACAAGAACTTATAAGCATATATGAGAAAAAAGCGAAAGCCAAGTACAGGCTTATGTGTGCACTTATTGATGAACCTGTTATTGATATGGAGATAGTAAAAGACAAGCTTAATATTTCGCCAGCAACAGTAAAGGCACTTGAAGCAGACGGAATTATAAATGTCAAGGTTGAAAGTTACTATAGAAATCCTGTGTCTGATAAGCACATTTTTAATAAAAAGGTTGTGCTTAACGAGGAACAGCAAAGAGCCGTTGATACAATAGTGGAGGATTATGATAATAGAGCGTTCAATACATATCTTATACGAGGAGTAACCGGAAGCGGAAAGACAGAAGTGTATCTTGATGTTATTGAACATACTATTAATTCCGGACGGCAGGTTATAATGCTTATACCTGAGATAGCACTTACATTTCAGACTGTTCAGAGATTTTATCACAGATTTGGGGATAAAGTGTCTATTATTAATTCAAGAATGTCAAAAGGTGAGAGATATGACCAGTTCGTAAGAGCACTTAAAGGTGAAATAAGTATTATGATAGGTCCAAGATCGGCATTGTTTACACAGTTTCCTAATCTTGGACTTATTGTTATAGATGAGGAACACGAGGGTGCGTATATATCAGAGCAAGTCCCAAGATATCACGCCAAAGACCTTGCAATACATATTGCAAAGGAGGCGGGAGCTTCTGTTATACTAGGCTCTGCAACACCGTCAATTGACAGCTATTACAGGGCAGAAGCAGGCGAGTATAAGCTTATAGAGCTTAATAACAGGGCAGGAGAGGCAAGCCTGCCACAGGTATATATAGCTGATATGAGACAGGAGTTAAAGACAGGTAACAGGACAATATTTTCAAGAAAGCTGTATGAGCTTATCAGTGACAGGCTTAATAAACACGAACAGATAATGCTGTTTCTTAATAAAAGGGGAACTGCCGGATTTGTTTCGTGCAGGTCGTGCGGCTATGTTATGAAATGTCCGCATTGTGATGTATCTATGACACTTCACAGGAATGGAAAGCTTGTATGTCATTATTGTGGATACGAGACTCCTAATGTATCGTTATGCCCTGAATGTGGTTCTAAGTATATTCTTGGCTTTAAGGCAGGAACAGAGGCTGTAGAGGATGCAGTTAATAAGATGTTTCCTGCGGCAAGGGTATTAAGAATGGATATGGATACAACCAAAGGCAAAGGCGGACACGAGAATATATTAAGTGCATTTGCGACAGAACAGGCAGATATACTTATAGGCACGCAGATGATAGTAAAGGGACACGATTTCCCAAAGGTTACTCTTGTCGGAGTCGTAGCGGCAGATATATCCTTGTATGCAAGTGATTATAAGGCTGTTGAGCGTACATTCCAGCTTATAACACAGGCGGCAGGAAGAGCTGGACGAGGAGAAAGAAAGGGTGAAGTTGTAATACAGACATATTCACCTGATAATTATGGCTTGTTATGTGCGGCGGAGCAGAATTATAAGAGTTTTTATGAGCAGGAAATGTCTTACAGGAAGCTGCTTTCATATCCACCTGTTAATAATATGGTAAAGATTAACATAAGCAGTATTAATGAGAAGCTGTTATCAGAGCGTGCAGGAAATATTAAAGCTTTGATACAGCAGTATATTCAGGATAACAATACTGTTAAAGATGACAAGATTATAGTACTTGGTCCATCAAATGCTTCTATATACAAGATTAAAGATATATACACGAAGCAGATATATTTAAGAAGTTCAAGCTTTAAAGCACTTGAACTAATTATGGATATGCTGGATAATAATATTAATGGCAGTTCAGATTACAAGAATATTAACATTGCATATGATGTTAATTAAACATACGCATATGTTATTTGATTATGGAGGAAGTTATGGCAATCAGAAATATAAGAACATTAGGTGATGAGATATTAAGAAAAGAAGCAAAAGAAATAACTGAGATGACACCTAGAATACAGGAACTTATTGATGACATGTTTGAAACAATGTATGAGGCTAATGGAGTTGGACTTGCAGCTCCACAGGTAGGAATAAGAAAGAGATTAGTAGTAATTGACTGTGGTGATGATCCAATAGTGCTTATTAACCCTGTAGTTCTTGAGACAAGTGGTTCACAGACAGGACAGGAGGGCTGTCTTAGTGTTCCGGGTAAGGTTGGTATCGTGACAAGACCATCTTATGCCAAGGTTAAGGCACTTAATGAAGATATGGAAGAGATTATCGTTGAGGGTGAAGAACTTCTTGCAAGATGTCTTTTACACGAGATTGATCATCTTGACGGAGTAATGTATGTTGATAAGGCAGAAGGTCCACTTATGGAAACTGAAACGGAGGAAGATTAATATTGAAGGTTGTATTTATGGGAACTCCTGACTTTGCAGTTGGGACGTTAAAGGAACTTATTGATAACCAGTATGATGTAGTGGCTGTTGTGACACAGCCGGACAAGCCAAAGGGAAGAAGCAAGGAGCTTGTATTTTCACCTGTTAAGGAAGAAGCTGTTAAGAATAATATACAGGTTCTTCAGCCAGAAAGAGCAAGAGATGAAGCATTTGTTGAAGAATTAAGAAAATATAATGCTGATGTGTTTGTTGTTGTTGCATTTGGACAGCTATTGCCTAAGAGTATTATTGATATGCCACGTCTTGGATGTATTAATGTACACGCTTCACTGCTTCCTAAGTACAGGGGAGCCTCTCCAATCCAGTGGGCAGTAATAGACGGATGTGAGTATTCCGGTGTTACGACTATGAAGATGGATGAGGGGCTTGATACAGGAGATATTCTTTTGGTAGATAAGGTTAAACTTGATAAGAAAGAGACAGGCGGAAGCCTTTTTGACAGATTAAGCATAGTTGGTGCTAAGCTTCTTATTAAGACACTTGAAGGACTTGAGTCTGGAAGCATTATGCCAGAAAAGCAGAACGAAGCTGAAAGCTCATATGTCAAAATGCTTAAAAAGTCAATGGGAGAGCTTGATTTTACTAAGAGTGCCAGACAGATTGAGTGCCTTATAAGAGGACTTAATCCCTGGCCAAGTGCATTTACACATCTTAATGGCAAAATGTTAAAAATATGGGATGCAGATGTTGTAACTGACAGTGATGATATTATAAATAACAATAATGTTTCAAAGGAATGTGAAGCTGGAACAGTATGTTATGTAGATAAGAAGACATTTATTATAAAATGCGGAAAAGATTATCTTAAGGTTAATGAACTTCAGCTTGAGGGTAAGAAGAGAATGTCAGCAGATGCCTTTCTTCTTGGAAGCCACGTTGAAGAAGGGACTGCATTAGGGTAATTAGTTATATTATAATGGAGAATAATCTGTATGGAAGTTAATTTAAGAGCGGTTGTACTCGATATTTTGGAAGAAATAGAGAGTAACAATGAATTTTCACATATAATAATCAACAATGCACTTTTAAAGTACCAGTATCTTGATAAGAGTAAAAGATCATTTATCAATAAGCTGTCTTTAGGCATTATAGAGAGCCAGATAGAATTAGATTATATTATTAACAAGTATTCAAAGACACCAGTTAAGAAGATGAAGCCTGTTATAAGAAGAATTGTAAGAATGGGTGTATATCAGATAATATATATGGATAATGTGCCTGACAGTGCAGCTTGTAATGAGGCTGTCAAGCTTGCTGTAAAGAGGGGATTTGCGGGGCTTAAGGGTTTTGTTAATGGTGTGTTAAGAAATATATCACGCAATAAAGACAATATTGAATATCCAGATTATAATAAAAGTCCATATGAATATCTGTCTGTTAAGTATTCTATGCCAATGTGGATAATTGAGCTGTGGTCAGGGCAGATGTCAATAGATACTGTTAAATCCGTGCTTGAGGGCATGAAGTGTGAGAAGAAGACATATATAAGATGTAATACATCAAAGGCTTCCAGGGAACAGATTAAAGAACTTCTTCAGCGTGAGAATGTGACAGTAAAAGAAGTAGAGAATATACCATATGCGTATGAGATATCCGATTATGATTATATCGCAGGGCTTAAAAGCTTTCAGGACGGTATGTATCAGATTCAGGATATCAGCTCAATGCTTGCAGGTGAATACACAGCACCAAAAGCGGGAGATACAATAGTTGACGTATGCGGTGCACCGGGCGGAAAGTCAATTAATGCTGCACTTAAGATGTCAGAACAGGGGGATTGCGGCAGGGTAATCGCCAGAGATTTGTCAGATTACAAGGTTGCACTTATTGATGAGAATATTAAGAGGCTTAATATCACTAATATACAGACACAGGTATATGATGCACTTGATTGTGATGAAAGTCTGATTAATAAAGCTGATATTGTTATAGCTGACCTTCCTTGTTCAGGTCTTGGGATAATAGGAAGAAAGCCGGATATAAAATATAATGCTTCGCCTGAAAAATTGCAGTCACTTGTAGATCTTCAAAGAGATATTTTAAAGGTCGTATCACGCTATGTTAAGAGTGGTGGAGTGTTAATGTATAGCACTTGTACAATTAACAGGGCAGAAAATGAGGATAATGCCGACTGGATATGTAAAGAATCAGGCTTTACGAAAGACGGAGAGTATCATCAGCTGCTTCCTGCCAATAATTCAGGAATGGACGGATTCTTTGTCGCTCGTCTTATTAAGAGTTAAACAGGGGAATGTAAATATATTTAAGAAATAACAGATAAATGGAATGGAGTATGGTTATGCCGCATAAGACTGATATAAAATCATTGAATTACAATGAACTTGTACAATATGTTGAGAGTATTAATGAAAAGAAATTCAGAGCTGCCCAGTTATATTCGTGGATGCACGAGAAACTGGCAGAAAGTTATGATGAGATGACCAATATTTCCGATAAGCTTAAGAATACTTTAAAGGAAGATACCTTGTATACAAGTCTTAAGATTGTAAAAATGCAGGAGTCAAGGATAGACGGCACTAGAAAGTACCTTTTTGAGCTTTATGACGGCAATCTTATAGAAAGTGTATTTATGAAGTATCATCACGGCAATTCGGTATGTATTTCATCACAGGTGGGCTGTAAAATGGGCTGTCGTTTCTGTGCATCAACTCTTAATGGATGTGTAAGAAATCTTTTACCATCAGAAATGCTTGACCAGATATACAGAATAAGCAGGGATACTAATGAGAGAGTAAGCAATGTTGTTATAATGGGTTCTGGTGAGCCTATGGATAATTACGATAATGTTATTAAATTCATAGAACTGCTTAACAGTGAAAGAGGACTTAATATAAGCCAGAGAAATATAACAGTATCAACATGTGGAATTGTGCCTAAGATAAAAGAACTGGCAGATCTTAAGTTACAGATAACACTTGCAATATCGCTTCACGCACCTAATGATGAGTTAAGAAAGACTATGATGCCTATTGCTAATAAATACAGCATAGCAGAGATTATGGATGCGTGCAGGTATTATCTTGATAAGACAGGACGAAGAATATCATTTGAATATAGTCTGGTTAAGGGCATTAATGATACTAAAGAATGTGCCAATGAGCTTATAGAGCTTGTAAAAGGGCTTAACTGTCATATTAATCTGATACCGGTTAATCCGATTAAGGAAAGAGATTATGAGCAGTCAGAGAAGAATTCTATAAAGAATTTTAGGGATATGCTTGAAAGAAAAGGAATTAATGCGACTGTCAGACGTGAGATGGGGCGCGATATAGACGGTGCCTGTGGACAGTTGAGGCAGAATCATATAGATGAGAATTCTGCCATATAGAGCCAGCTGCATAAAAAGTGGCTGAAATATGTCGCATTTTTATAGCTGGTATGATAATATATATTGATATGGGATACTATTCATTAATAGTAAAACTGATACATTAAAGAATGGATGGAGAATGAAATGAACGCATTTGCAACAACAGATGTAGGAATTGAAAGAAATGTCAATCAGGACTATGTCTATGCAAAGCTTGATGATATAGGGTGTCTGCCTAATCTGTTTATTGTGGCAGACGGTATGGGAGGACATAAAGCTGGTGACACAGCGTCAAGATATACAGTTGAAACGCTTGTTGAATTATTAAAAGAGTCAGAAGGCAAAGATCCTTTAGCAACAATAGATAATAACATTAAGCTTGTCAACACACTGCTTCTTAGAAAGGCAGGCGAGTCGGAAGAATATAATGGAATGGGAACTACATTAGTGGTAGCCAGCATATTTGACAATACTTTAAGAGTAGCCAATGTGGGTGACAGCAGATTGTATGTAATCGGAGAAGATATAATCCAGATTACAAGAGACCATTCGTGGGTGGAAGAAATGGTACAGCGGGGCGAAATTGACAGAAAAGCTGCAAGAACCCATGAGAAAAAGAATGTTATCACAAGGGCAATAGGTGGCTATGACACCGTCGAAGCCGAGATGTTTTCAGTTGATCTTAAAAAGGAAGATATGATACTTATGTGTTCTGATGGATTGACTAATATGTTAGAAGACCAGGAGATATTTCATATAATAAAGAGCAGCCACGATATCAGGGAAGCCGCAGAAAGGCTTGTAAGCAGGGCCAATGATAATGGTGGCAGAGATAACATATCAGTGATTTTAATTGAACCATAGGCAGAGAGGTAATTTAATGATGTTAAGAGAAGGAATGTTTTTAGCTGACAGATATGAGATAATTGAACAGATTGGTACAGGCGGAATGGCAGATGTATACAAAGCCAAATGCCACAAGCTTAACAGATATGTTGCAATTAAAGTTATGAAGTCAGAATTTAGCCAGGATAAGACATTTGTAAGCAAATTCTGGGCTGAGGCCCAGTCAGCTGCCGGACTTACTAATCCTAATGTTGTAAATGTGTATGATGTCGGTGTTGAGAATGGCATATATTACATAGTTATGGAACTTGTTGAGGGAGTTACCCTTAAGAAGTATATTGAAAAGAGAGGCAAACTTCCATATAAAGAGGCTGTAAGCATTGCTATACAGGTAGCTAATGGTATGGATGCAGCTCATAAACATAATATTGTCCATAGGGATATTAAGCCACAGAATATAATTATATCTAAAGAGGGCAAGGTTAAGGTTACTGATTTCGGTATTGCCAAGGTAGCTTCAACAGCAACAATTAATACATCAGCTTCTATGGGGTCTGTACATTATATATCACCAGAACAGGCAAGAGGCGGCTATTCGGATGAGAGAAGTGATATATATTCACTTGGTATTACATTATTTGAAATGCTCACTGGAACAGTTCCATTTGACGGGGATACAGCAGTATCAGTAGCTGTACAGCATATTCAGGATACAATACCAGCACCATCTCAGCTTGTTGAGGGAATACCAGTAAGTGTTGATAAGATAGTTCTTAAATGTACACAGAAGAAGACAGACAGGCGTTATCAGTCTGCCTATGACCTTATAGTAGATTTAAAGAAGTCACTTGTTATGCCGGAGGACGATTTTGTAAAGCTTGCTCCTATGTATGACACATCAGTTAATGATAACTATGCACAGACTGATTCAGATGATGAGGATATAGATGAGCAGGAAGAAGATGACGGCTTATTAGGTGAGGATACATTTGCAGATATTGATGATAATATAGATGAGGAAGAAGATGATAACGATATTGATGATGAGAGTAATGATAAGTTAGAGCTTATTATGAAATGTATCGGTATAGGAATTGCAGTTATAATTCTTATTATCACAATATTTGTTGTTGTAAAGCTTATAGGAAGCGGCAAGAGTTCATCTAACAATAACAGTCAGGCTTCTAATCAGGTTACAACTGCTGTGTCTGGCAATTCAAAGGCATCAGATATGGTTACAGTACCAGATGTAGTTGGAATGACTAAGGACGATGCAATAAGTGCACTTAATAAAGTTGGTCTTGGCTATAAAGCCGTGACACAGAGTTCAGATACAGTTGCAGAGAACAGTGTAATAAACCAGGGCAATGTAGGTGGTTCTAAGGTTGAGAAGAACTCACAGATTGTTCTTACAATAAGCAGTGGCAGGGAAACTAAGAATGTCACAGTTCCTAATGTAAAGGGTAAGACAGAAGAAGAAGCAAAAGAGCTTATTGAAAATGATAATCTTGTCGTTTCTGTTGATTATGTATACAGCAGTACAGTAGAAGCCGGAAAGGTTGTTAAATACAGCCCATCTGGAACAGTAACAGAAGGTACAACAGTTACAATAGAAGTAAGCCGTGGAAAGCAGGTAACTAAAGCCACAGTTCCTAATGTAATAGGAATGACAGAAAGCCTTGCCAATCAGTCTATCGAGGCAGCCGGGCTTAAGGTATCAGTAAAATATGAGACTTCATCTAAGGCATCATATGGTACTGTTACTTCACAGACACCTTACTCTGGTGGTGACACTGTAGAGTCTGGAACAACTATAACTATATATGTAAGCCACTATACAAGCTCAACAACTTCTACTACAGCATCAGGTTCAGGCAGCAGTAATAGTAACAGCAATAACAACAGTAACGGCAATAGCAATAGTAACGGCAATAATAGTGGTTCTAACACATCGGGCAATAGCAGTGGAAGCAATACATCAAGTGGCAATGGCAGTTCTAATACAGGAACGGGCAATACAAGCAATTAGAGTATAGGAAGTCTTATGCAGGGAAAGATAATAAAGGGAATTGCAGGATTTTATTATGTCCATATAGAATCCTGTGGTATATATGAATGTAAGGCAAAAGGAATATTCAGGAATAAAAAGATAAAGCCGCTTGTCGGGGATAATGTTATTATAGATATAATAGATAACGATAAGATGACAGGTAATATCATACAGATACTTCCAAGAAAGAATGAGCTTATAAGACCAGCTTCTGCGAATATAGATCAGGCTATGGTAATATTTGCTGTAAAATCACCAGAACCTAATTATAATCTTTTGGACAGATTTATAATGATGATGGATTATCAGAATGTGCCTACAGTTGTAGTGTTTAACAAAATAGATCTGGCAGAAGATGACACATTAGAAGAGCTTTCTGACATATATGAAAAATGTGGCTGTAAAGTCATATTTATAAGTACTTATGATAATAAAGGAATAGACATAGTTCTTAAGACACTTGAGAAAAAGACGACAATATTAGCTGGACCATCAGGTGTTGGCAAGTCGTCACTTACCAATCTTATACTTCCGCAGGAAGTGAGTGCAACTGGTGATGTGAGCAGGATTGGAAGAGGAAGGCATACAACAAGACATTCGGAGATATTTAATGTGAGCGATGCTACATATATATGCGACACGCCGGGCTTTACATCTCTTAATATTCCAGAACTTGAAAAGGAACAGATAAGATTTTATTTTGAGGAATTCAGTGAATATGAAGGGCAGTGCAGATTTAATGGCTGTGTTCATATTAATGAGCCTGACTGCAGGGTTAAGGAAGCGGTTGAGGCAGGATTAATAAGCAGAAGACGTTATACAAGTTATGTAGAGATATATGACGAGGTAAAGAACAAGAAGAAATATTAATTATAGATTAGCGATAATTGATTATCTATATGCCAGGGCTGGCTGTATAGGTTAAATAATATTAATTACACAGAAATGAGGAATATAATGACTATATTATCACCTTCAATATTATCAGCAGATTTTAAAAATCTTGAGAAAGATATTAAAGCAATTGATGAAGCAGGAGCAGAGTATATACATATTGATGTCATGGACGGCAGGTTTGTTCCAAGCATTTCCTATGGTATGCCTGTTATCAAATCAATAAGAAGCTGTACAAGCAGAGTATTTGATGTTCATCTTATGATCGAAGAACCAATCCGTTATATAGAAGAATTTGTAAAATGTGGTGCGGATATAATAACTGTCCACGTTGAGGCGTGCGAAGATGTTGTTGCCACAATTGAAAAGATACGGGAATGTGGTGTCAAAGCAGCTATTACACTTAATCCAGAGACACCAGTAAAGGCTATTGAGCCTTATCTTTCATTGGTGGATATGGTGCTTGTTATGAGCGTTCATCCTGGCTTTGGCGGACAGAAGTTCATACCGGAGTCATTAGAAAAGGTTAAGCTGATTAAAGCAAAGCTTATAGAAAAAGGTCTTGATAACGTAGATATTGAGATAGATGGTGGAATTAATATAGAAAATCTCGTATCAGTGCTTGAAGCTGGAGCTAATGTAATAGTTGCAGGTTCGGCTGTGTTTAAGAATGATGCAGGAGCTAATGTTAAGAGATTTAAGGAGATAATGAGCACATATTAAAATTATGTCCTGTAGATAAAAAGATGGTGACACGTTAATTCGTGCCACCATCTTTTATATAATTCTTTGTCAGAAGTTCAGAAGTTGGAACAAATCCTATATTATCTGACTTGTAGAACTTATATTATTATAAATATATAATTATTAATGTACTAATATTATTATACGTTGAAACGGAATAATATTACATCGCCGTCTTTAACAACATAGTCTTTACCTTCCATACGTACAAGACCTTTTTCCTTGGCTTTAGTATAAGAGCCACAGTCAAGTAAATCCTTATAGTTGACAACTTCTGCTTTGATAAAGCCTCTCTCGAAATCGCTGTGGATTTTACCTGCAGCACCAGGAGCTTTAGTTCCGTTAGTTATTGTCCAGGCTCTTGTCTCTGTCTCACCAGCAGTTAAGTAACTTATAAGACCTAATATTCTGTAGCTTGCAGCGATAAGCTTATCAAGACCAGAAGAACTAATTCCAAGGTCCTCTAAGAACATTTTCTTTTCATCATCATCAAGTTCTGAGATTTCCTGTTCAATCTGTGCACATATAACGAATACTTCGCAGTTATCCTTTTTAGAATATTCACGTACACTCTGTACATATTCATTGTTAGCACCATCATCGGCAAGGTCATCTTCTGATACATTAGCAGCGAATATAACAGGTTTGCTTGTAAGAAGATTGTATTCTCTCATAAATGATTCTTCGTCTTCATCTTCACATTCAAAGTTCTTGGCAAGATTACCAGCCTCAAGGAACTTAAGAAGTCTTTCGATAAGGTCACATTCTTTAGCAATGTCCTTATTATTGTAGGAAGCACGCTTCTGCTTAGCAAGACGTCTTTCAAGAACTTCCATATCAGAAAAGATTAATTCAAGGTTGATTGTCTCAATATCTCTTACAGGGTTGACAGAACCATCAACGTGAACAATATTAGAGTCCTCAAAACATCTGACAACGTGAACGATTGCATCAACTTCTCTTATATTAGCAAGGAACTGGTTACCAAGACCTTCACCTTTAGAAGCACCCTTAACAAGACCAGCTATATCAACGAATTCGATAACGGCAGGTGTAATCTTTGCTGAATTATAAAGTGCTGCAAGCTTATCAAGTCTTTCATCTGGTACGGCAACAATTCCTACATTAGGGTCTATTGTACAGAATGGATAATTGGCTGATTCTGCTCCAGCCTTAGTTAAAGAATTAAAAAGTGTACTCTTTCCAACATTAGGAAGACCAACTATTCCAAGTTTCATATATTCTCCTCATTTCCAACATAAATGTGTATCATATGCAGATTTATGTTTAGTAAATATACGCAGTAACGCAATCTGTATTTTAACATATCTTTTCCTAAAGCTCAACTAATTACATACAATCAGATGGTGTGAGTGTTAAAATTACTATTTTTATGTGTATATACATATGATTGTATATTTTACGGGCATAATATAGTGCAAAAGTTTAAAAAAATTTTATAAATTAGTGGAAAACACTTGTATTTTGCACAAAATCAGTATAGAATTGTTCTCAAAGTGGAGAAAAGTGGTAGCAAGTGGTTACAAGTGGGGGAAAGGAGGAACGATTGCTATGTTTATGGGCGAATATGGACATACAATAGATGCCAAAGGCAGAATAATCGTTCCTGCGAAGTTCCGCGAAAGCCTTGGGGATAATTTTATTATCACTAAGGGACTTGATAACTGTTTATTTGTATACACTAATGAAGAGTGGCAGAGATTCGAGGAGAAGCTTAAGACACTGCCTCTTACTAATAAGAATGCCAGAACATTTACAAGATTCTTTCTTGCAGGAGCAGCAGATGTCGAATTAGACAAGCAGGGAAGAATTCTTATACCATCTGTATTAAGAGAGTTTGCTTCGTTACAGAAGGATGTAGTATTTGTAGGTGTTGGAAGCAGGATAGAGATATGGAGTAAAGAAAGCTGGAATGACAGTATAAGCAATTATGATGACAATATGGACGAGGTCGCAGAGAATATGGACAGTCTGGGATTCACCATATAATTAATTGCTGATATAGCAGGCGGAAAGGAGATTAGTATGGAGTTTAAGCATAAGTCAGTTCTTTTATATGAGACGGTAGATGAATTGAATATTAAACCCGATGGCATATATGTTGACGGAACTCTTGGCGGCGGCGGACATTCATACGAAATCGCAGGAAGACTTTCCGAGGGTGGAAGATTGATAGGAATAGATCAGGACGAAGATGCCATAAAGGCAGCAAGTAAGAGATTAGAACCATATATGGACAGGGTTACAATCGTAAGAAATAATTACTGTAATATGGACAAAGTCCTTGATGAGCTAGGAATAGATAAAGTTGATGGAATTATGCTGGATCTGGGTGTTTCATCATATCAGTTAGATGCGGCTGACAGAGGGTTTACATATAATGTGGACACAGCACTTGATATGAGAATGGATCAAAGACAGGAGATTACAGCTAAAGATATTGTTAATGAATACAGCGAATTTGATCTTTACAGAATAATAAGAGATTATGGTGAGGACAGGTTTGCTAAGAATATAGCTAAGCATATAGTGGCTGCAAGACAGGAAAAGCCAATTGAGACAACATTTGAGCTTAACGATATTATAAAGGCAGCTATACCTATGAAGGTAAGGGCGACAGGTGGACATCCATCTAAGAGAACTTATCAGGCTATAAGAATTGAACTTAATAAAGAATTGGAAGTGCTAGAGAATTCCATAGATATGATGATTGACAGGCTTAAGCCAGAAGGAAGACTTTGTATAATAACATTTCATTCTTTAGAAGACAGAATAGTAAAGACAAGGTTTAGGAATAACGAGAATCCTTGTACCTGTCCACCAAGCTTTCCTGCGTGTGTGTGCGGTAAAGTACCGAAGGGCAGGGTGATTACAAGAAAGCCTGTAGTTCCAACAGATGAAGAGATTAATGAAAATAGCAGATCAAAGAGTTCTAAGTTAAGAGTATTTGAAAGGGTATAATGGGAGGTAGTGTAAAGTGGAAAAGAGAAGTAGAGCAGAGTACAGAAGAAATTCAAGAAATGTAAGCAAAGTGCCGTATGAATATGGTAGTGCGGTAAGACAATTAAATATCGCTGAACCACTTAAAACCCCAGATGAATCCCAGCAGACACAGAAGGAAATCAACAGAGAAATAAGAAGGCAGAGACAGAAGCAGATAAGACGCAATAATAAGATCAATCTTATGTATACAGTTGCAGTTGCGAGTGTTGCTGCAGTTGTCTTCTTTATATGTTATCAGTACCTTAATGTTCAGGCAGCAGCTAAGACTAATTCAGATATGATAGCTGAGTTAAAGAGCGAGCTTAGCACATTAAAGGAGAATAATGACGTATTAGAGTCAGATATTAATGCAAGCATAGATTATGATGCTATATATGATACAGCAGTTAATGAATTAGGAATGGTGTATCCAGAAAAGAAGCAGGTTATTACATACGATTCTAAAGAGAGCGAATATGTAAAGCAGTATAAAGATGTTCCTGAAAGCAATTAATATTCAGGTAAAATAATATAATAAGAGGTACTTATGGTAAGCGATGAACAGTTAAAAAAGAATAAGTACAGAAGAAAAAAAATTATGCTTAAACGTGTTCACACCAAAGGAATGGTTGCACTTGTAATGGTAGTAGTAATTCTTATGGCATTAGGTGGACAGGTATTCAGAATTAATTATACACACGGAGAGACATATGCCAAGGCAGTGTTAGACCACCAGACATATACATCAACAGAACTACCTTATAAGAGAGGTCAGATATTAACTGGTGATGGAACTGTGCTTGCATACAGTGAGAGAGTATATAATCTTATATTAGATGTCAAGCTTATGCTTTCAGACGGAGAATATAAAGAACCTACATTATCAGCTCTTTGTAAATATTTTAATTTAAACAGAAGTGAGCTTGAGCAAAAGGTGAGTGAGAATTCACAGAGCAGGTATCAGAAGCTTTTATCAAACCTTACTACAGATCAGATAGCAGATTTTAAAAATCTTATGGCAGATTCAACTGAGGGAAAGAATATTAAAGGTGTATGGTTTGAGGACAGCTATATAAGAAAATATCCTCTTGGAACATTTGCAAGTGATGTTGTTGGATTTGCGAGTGCCACTAATGGTGGTGAACTTGGAATTGAAAGCCAGTATGATGAGAAATTAACTGGTACCAATGGAACAACATATAGCTATGTAGATGAGGGACTTGAGGTTACAGAGACACAGAAAAATGCTGTTGATGGCAATAATATAGTTACAACACTTGATTATAATGTACAGTCGATTATTGAGAAATGTATATTAGAATATAATGAAGAAAAGCCTTCAAAGAATACAGCAGTAGTAGTGGCAGACCCATCTAATGGCGAGATACTTGGAATGGCTAGTTATCCAACCTTTAATCTTAATGATCCAAGAAAATTAACTGGTATGTATACAGATGAGGAGATTAAAGATATGTCTGATGAAGAATATAGAAATAACCTGTATTCTTTATGGACTAATTATTGTGTATCAGAAAGTTATGAGCCAGGTTCAACATTTAAACCAGTAACGGTAGCCTCAGCTTTGGAGGAAGGTGTTGTAAAGGATGGGGATACATATGTATGCAAGGGCTTTGAAACTGTAGCTGATTATAAATTAAAGTGTCATGTGTTCAGTACAATAGGTTCACATGGTTCACTTACAGTTGAGCAGGCACTTATGAATTCCTGCAACCCGTATATGATTCATCTTGCACTTGAGATGGGTAACAGCAGATTTGCATATTACCAGTCATTGTTTGGATTTGGAAAGATAACCGGAATAGATCTTCCAGGTGAGACAACAGGTATCGTATATGGTGACCGTATGACAACTATTGATGCGGCTTGTAATTCATTTGGACAGACTATTAATGTTAATATGATGCAGATGATGGCGGCATATTGTTCGATTATTAATGGTGGTATGCTTTACCAGCCACATATTGTAAAGAGAATTGAATCAGCCAATGGTGAAGTTGTAAAGGAATATAAGGCTAATCTTGTAAGACAGACAATTACAGCTTCAACATCAAAGCTTTTAAGAAGATATCTTAAGAATACAGTAGAAGAAGGAACAGCCAAGAAAGCAGGCGTTACAGGATATTCAGTTGCTGGTAAGACAGGAACAGCCCAGAAGGGTGATAGAAAGGATAACAAGTGGATTATATCATTTATAGGACACGCACCGGCAGAAAATCCTAAGTTTGCAATATATGTAGTTATTGATGAGCCATATGGAACTACAGGAACATCAGGAAGTTCAGCAGATGTGCTTACACTTACACACAATATACTTGAAAAGCTTCTTCCATATATGAATGTATACAAGGATGCCTCAGACGAATATGAGGATACAAGTTCGAGTCCTGATGAATTAACAGTTGATGGGATACCAGCAGGCACAGCTTCATCTAATTAAGCTGTTAAGTAATAATAAGTATAAGAATAACCCTGAATAAACTTTCATAATAATAAGTAAGTTTATTCGGGGTTATTGTATTAGTGACAGAAAGAATTAAGCTTAATGAAGATGAGAGATATGGTTATTTTGTAAGAACAAGACATAGAAAGAAGCTTCTGGTGGTTATAGTAAGCCTTGTGCTTATAATGTCACTGCTCACAGTAAGAGTTGGATATATAATGACTGTCAGGGCTGAATATTACAGCGTGCGTGCAACAGAGCTTCACGAGAGGGAGAGAGCCATAAAGGCTATGCGCGGAAGAATTCTTGATACTAATGGAGTTGTCCTTGCTGACAATACGACTGTGTGTACAATATCCGTTATTCACAGCCAGATAGATAAGCCGGAAGAAGTTATTAAAATGCTTTGTGACAATCTTGATATGGACGAAGCAGCTGTAAGAAAAAAGGTTGAAAAGGTATCGTCAATTGAAACTATAAAGACCAATGTTGATAAAGATACAGGAGATATAATAAGGAAAGCTGGCTTAAATGGAGTTAAGGTAGATGAGGATTATAAAAGATATTATCCTTATGATACGCTTGCTTCCAAGGTGCTTGGCTTTACAGGAAGTGATAATCAGGGAATAGTCGGACTTGAGGCTAAGTATGATGTATATCTTGCTGGCAATAATGGCAGGATACTTACACTTACCGATGCATGGGGTACAGAGATAAAAAATGCAAAAGAGGGAAGGTTAGAGCCGCAGAGAGGTCAGGATTTATATATAAGCATAGATATGAATATACAGTCATATGCCCAGCAGTTAGCATATACAACGCTTGCAAAGAAAAATGCTAAGCGGGTGTCAATAATAGTTATGAATCCTAATAATGGAGAGTTGTATGCAATGGTCAACGTGCCTGAATATAATCTTAATGAGCCGTATGTACTTAATTACGAGGTGGAAGATGACGGCAGTTCAGGCAATAAAATGGATCTTCTTAATAATATGTGGAGAAATTTCTGCATTAATGATACTTATGAGCCAGGTTCAGTGTTTAAAATGGTAACTGCAACAGCAGCACTTGAAACCAAAGTTGTAAGTTTAAGTGACTCCTATACCTGTTCAGGTTCAACGCTTGTTGGTGACAGGCGCATAAGGTGTCATAAGACAACGGGCCATGGAACACAGGATTTTACACATACAGTTATGAATTCCTGCAACCCTGCATTTATTGAATGGGGAAGAAGGGTAGGTGTTGATAATTTCTATAATTACTGCGGCAAGCTTGGACTTTTGTCTAAGACTGGAATAGATATTGCTGGTGAGGCTTCAACGATTATCCACAATAAAGAAAACGTTGGTGAAGTAGAGCTTGCAACAATGTCATTCGGACAGTCATTTCAGATAACACCTATCCAGATGCTTCGTGCGGCGGCAGCAATTGTCAATGGTGGTAACCTTGTTACACCACATTTTGCAGTTAAGACAAGTGATGGTTCGGGGCAGACTTATAATGAGTTCTATTATTCTACAACTGAGAGCACAATTGACAAATCAACAAGTGATACTATGAGGGACATATTAAGGCAGGTAGTTGAGGAAGGCGGTGGAAAGAATGCATATATAGAGGGCTTTTCAATAGGTGGAAAGACAGCAACATCACAGAAGCTTCCGAGAGGCTCTGGAAAGTATATCGCTTCATTTATAGGATTTTCAAGTGTGGAAAATCCACAGGTTATTGCTATGTGTCTTATTGATGAGCCAGAAGGGGTATATTATGGCGGTACAATTGCAGCACCGGTCATAAGAGAGTTATATGAAAATATACTTCCGTACCTTAATAACAAGTAAGAAAATGCGTTAATAAAGCGTTAAAACAGTGTTTATCCGCTTTACAGATGGATAGGTGTAGAGTAAAATAAAGACAGTTGTTTAAAAAACGTATTATATGCGTGGTAATGGAGGAACATTATGGAATTAAATAATAAAAAGGTAATGGTAGTTGGTACTGGAATAAGTGGAATCGGTGCTATAGACCTTCTTAACAAAGCTGGTGCAGACTGTATTATATATGACGGTAACGAAAAGCTTTCAAGGGAAGATATATCAAAGAAACTTAAAGGCAATAAAGCAGAGATTATTATTGGAAAGCTGCCAGAGGATATAACTAATCAGGTCGACCTTCTTGTAATAAGTCCGGGCGTTCCGGTTGACAGTCCTATTGTTGAACAGTTTAAGAAAGCAGAAGTTCCAGTATGGGGCGAGATAGAACTTGCATATAATTATGATAAAGGCAGAATAATTGCCATAACAGGTACTAATGGCAAGACAACAACTACAGCTTTGGTAGGACAGATAGTGAAAGCCTATAATGAGAAGACATTTGTTGTTGGAAATATAGGTAATTCATATACGGGAGAAGTGCTTAATACAAGTAATGACTCTTATACAGTAGCAGAGATAAGCAGCTTCCAGTTAGAAACAATACACAAGTTCCATCCGGTTGTAAGTGCGATACTTAACATTACACCAGACCACCTTAACAGACATCATACAATGGAATGTTATTCCAAGACTAAAGAAAACATTTCTATGAACCAGACAAAGGATGATGTGTGTGTCCTTAATATGGAGGACGAAGAATTATACAGATTTGGAAGTGAGTGTCCAGCTAAGGTTGTATGGTTCTCAAGCAAGAGAAAGCCTGAGATTGGTGCATATGTTCAGGGAGATGATATAAGATATACAGATGGCACCACAGATGAGCTTATGCTTAATGTACACGATATGAACCTTCTTGGAACACATAACTATGAAAATGTATGTGCTGCTATAGCAATGACTAAGGCAGCAGGCATACCTGATGACATAATTGTACAGCAGGTAAAGAAGTTCAAGGCTGTAGAACACAGAATAGAATATGTAGCTACCAAGAATGATGTATGGTATTACAACGATTCCAAGGGAACTAATCCGGAAGCTTCTGTAAAAGCAATTGAGGCTATGGTAAGACCAACTATATTAATAGGTGGTGGTTATGATAAAGGCTCTGAATTTGATATGTATGTAAAAGCCTTCAAGGGCAAGGTAAAGAAGCTTGTTCTTATAGGCCAGACTGCTAATAAAATAGCCCAGACCTGTGATAAATACGGATTTAAGGACTATGTATTTGCTGATAATTTAAAAGAAGTAGTAGATATATGTGCAGCCAGCGCAGACAAAGGTGATGCGGTATTATTATCACCAGCGTGTGCAAGCTGGGGAATGTTTGATAATTATGAACAGAGAGGTGACATGTTCAAGCAATATGTCAATGAACTTTAATTATGGCAAAGAAAAGAAGAAAAAGAAAGAATGGATTCTATTTTGATTACAGTCTTTTGTTTGTGCTTATATTCATTGTAGGTTTCGGACTTACAATGATATACAGTACAAGTTCTTACACAGCGCAGATTAATTATGGCAATCCGGAATACTATTTTAAAAGACAGCTTATATTTGACCTGTTAGGTTTTGCGTGTATGTTTTTTATAGCAAGATTTGTAGATTATCATATTTTAAAAAAGGCCGCTCCGTGGATATTTGTTATATCACTTTTAATGGTGTTAGCAGTTATTCCATTTGGACGTGAAAGCCACGGTGCTAAAAGATGGATATATATTGGTCCGATAAGCTTTCAGCCAGCAGAGCTTGTTAAGATAAGTGTTATTATTATGGCGGCGGCTAAGATGTGTGCGTCAGGAACAAAGATAAAAAAACTGTCACAGATAGCGAAAATATTTTTGGGCTGTGCAGTAATTCCGGCGGCTATGCTTTTTGGAATTACATCTAACTTAAGTAGTGCAATCATAGTATGTGGAATTGTGTTTGTTATGACATTTGTTGTATATCCTAATTACTGGGTTCACGGTGGAATTATCGGACTTATTATGGCAGGCTATATAGCGGGCAGGCAGTGGCTTAAGCAGGCTGTTGAAAATGGAGTCCAGTTTAAGAAGTTCCGTTTTACAAGACTTTTAGTATGGGTAGACCCTGAAAAGTACATAGACGGAAAAGGCTATCAGACTATGCAGGGGCTTTATGCCATAGGTTCTGGCGGACTTTTTGGTAAGGGTCTTGGAAAGAGTATGCAGAAGTTGGGCTTCATACCAGAGTCACAGAATGATATGATATTTTCAATAATATGTGAGGAGTTAGGACTGTTTGGTGCGGCGTGCGTTATTATGCTTTTTATAATAATGCTCTGGAGAATTATATATATATCACAGAACTCACCAGATTTGTTCGGTTCACTTCTTGCAGTTGGAATATTCGCCCATATAGCAATTCAGGTAATAGTTAATATTGCCGTTGTAACCAATGTATTTCCTAATACAGGCGTAACACTTCCATTTATAAGCTATGGAGGCACGGCGAGTCTGTTCCTGCTGGCAGAGTTAGGAATTGTGTTTAATATAAGTAGTCAGATTAGGTTAGAGAGATAGTTATGGCAAAGGCGAGAAAGAAAAAAAGGCTGTTCATAATATCTATTATTGTGGCAGCCCTGATAGCTGCGTGTGCGGCTGTCTATTTTGGATTTAGAACTGATAAGATAACATATGTGGGTAATTCCCATTATTCGAATGAAGAAATGACAAGCAGAATATTTGGAAATGACACACCAAACACTGTATTGTATACACTGTTTGGCAATAAGAAAAAGACAATACCTTTCATTCAGAAATATGATGTTGAAATACAGTGGCCAAGAGGTATGTACATAACAGTCTATGAAAAGGCAGTTATTGGTTATATACGTTATATGGGCTGTAATATGTATTTTGACAAAGATGGTATTGTTGTTGAAAGTTCAACAGAAACTTTTGAAAAAGTTCCTGAGATAATAGGTCTTAAGTTTAATTCAATAGTGCTTGATTCCAAGCTTGAAGTCGGAGATGATGAAGTGTTCAGGCACATACTTGATCTGACACAGAGCTTTGATAAGTATAATCTTGATGTTTCAAAAGTATATTTTGACTCATCGGACAATGTAATATTGTATATAGACGAGGTTAAGGTATACCTTGGAAAGAGTGATGATTATACGGACAAGCTTTTTGAGTTAAAACAGATGGAAACCAAATTTGCAGGGCTTAAAGGTTCTTTGTATATGCAGGATTATACAAAAGACAGTTCATCTATAATATTCAAAAAAGATGAATATAATTAAAACACACTAAAATGATGTGTAAATATTCAGAATTGTACGCTTTAAAGTTCAATTTTTAGTGAAATAAAATGAAAAAATCAGTTGATATTTATTGTGAAAAATTATATCATTATAGATAAATGTATAAGGATTGATTAAAGGAGGCAACAACCTTGGTAGAAATAATTAACGAATCAGATTCATCAGCAAGAATTATAGTCATCGGCGTAGGTGGAGCAGGTAATAATGCTGTTAATAGAATGATAGATGAGAATATAAGCGGGGTAGAATTTATTGGTATTAATACAGATAGCCAGGCATTACAGTTCTGTAAAGCTCCAACAGCTATTCAGATAGGTGAGAAGCTTACTAAGGGACTTGGTGCAGGAGCCCAGCCTGAGATTGGTGAGAAGGCAGCAGAAGAGAATGTTGAAGAATTAACAGAAGCTATCAAAGGTGCGGATATGGTATTCGTTACTTGCGGAATGGGCGGCGGAACTGGTACAGGTGCAGCTCCGGTTGTTGCTAAGATTTCTAAACAGATGGGTATCCTTACAGTTGGTGTTGTTACTAAGCCTTTCAGATTTGAGGCAAGAACAAGAATGACTAATGCAGAATCGGGTATTGAGAAGCTTAAGGAGAACGTGGATACACTTATTGTAATTCCTAATGACAAGCTTCTTCAGATAGTAGACAGAAGAACAACTATGCCAGATGCCTTAAAGAAGGCTGATGAGGTATTACAGCAGGCAGTACAGGGTATTACAGACCTTATTAATGTACCAGGTCTTATCAACCTTGACTTTGCAGATGTTAAGACAGTTATGTCAGACAAGGGTATCGCACATATCGGTATCGGTAATGCTACAGGTGATGATAAGGCTATTGAAGCTGTTAAGCAGGCTGTTACAAGCCCACTTCTTGAGACAACAATCGAGGGTGCTACACACGTTATTATCAACGTATCTGGTGATATGAGCCTTGTTGAAGCAGATGAGGCTGCAAGCTATGTTCAGGAACTTGCAGGTGATAATGCCAATATCATCTTTGGTGCTATATATGATGAGACAGCTACAGACAGCGTAACAATAACTGTAATTGCTACAGGTATTGAAGATGTGAATGTCAATACTGCAATGGCGAAGTTCTCACCTAAGGCACAGGCAACACAGGGAGTTGGACAGACTGTTAAACCAGCAGTAAAGCCAGCATATACATATCAGGCTCCACAGACATCAGTTCAGCCAGCAGGCGGTATGACAGGTACACAGTCTCAGACACCACTTCCAGGACTTAAGCAGCCAGCCCCTGTTACAAGCAATGTGAAGTCTAATGGTATTACAATACCTACTTTCCTTCAGAAGAACAGAAAGTAATTAATATAATCATTTAATCTGACAGATAGGTTGTCGGTTCATATACTTATTGGGCTTATATTATTGTTAATGAAATATTGATATTAAGGAACGCTTCGGCGTTCCTTTTTTATGTAATAGGAAATTCCAATAGAATTCCCTATTACATAAAAGGCACTATATGCCGATGATGCACACTCGCACGAAGATGTATTTTGTCGCAAGCGACCGTGCTCGGTGCGAGAATGTGTTTCACACATTCTTTTTTATTTCATAGCGAATTATATTAGAAAATTAATGTGACTCTGTGCTTTTGACAAATTTTGCATATTAAGTTATGTATACTTATTTTCGTTGCAGGAAAGCATTTTCTGTAAACTATTATGCAGGGTATACCTGATTGTGCAATGGAGGTGAGAGTGAATTGTAATATACATTGATGTATTATTTGGAATTAATTATTGTATGGATTTGATTGTTATGGTTATGGTAAACAAAATAATGCATTATCATACATCACTGCCCCGTCTGCTGCTTTCTTCCACTTTGGGGGCAATATGGTCAGTCATTGCAATATGTATTCCGGATGAATATAGGCTTTTCGTTAATTGGTGCACATATTTAATCATCACTGGATTAATGCTTATGATAATTAATAGTCCATTAAATATTATCAAGGGAAGTTCAGGAAAGATTAATTGGTTTGCTATAAGGAGTTATATAAGGGACTTGTTAAAAGGCGTAGCGGTAATGATTGGCATAGCAGTATTTCTTGGCGGTGCGATACATTTACTCGTGTACTATACATATGTTGGCTTTGTAATAAAGAATATAATGATAAACAACAGGCAGTTGGTTATATATGCAGTCGTGGCGTATCTTATGCTCATCATACTGGTACGAAGCAAAGAGAAGCTCAATAGAAAAATGCAGATATATGTAGTAACAGTGGTTATTGGGGACGAACGTATTACATTAAAGGGAATGATAGACACTGGAAACCAGCTTAGTGATTATTATTGTAATAAACCAGTAAATGTTATGGATAAGAAATGTTTTGACAAGGTTCTTTCTAAGATAAATGATTACAGCAGAATAAGATATCATCTTATTCCATACAGGAGTGTAGGTATGGACACAGGAATGATAGAGGTAATTACAGCAGATTACATATACATATCCAATGATGTTAAGACGAAAGCTTATAAAAATGTGCTTATAGGATTGTCAGAGGTATGCGTATCACAGGCAGGGGAATATCAGGCACTTATTAATGGACATATGATGCAATAATGAGCACAAAGATGCTCATCATATGCACCCCCAAAAGCGTCACGGGACATATGATGCAATAATAAACAGGGTATGTCGGCGGTGCTTTCGTATTCCTGTAAAGACAAAAGAAAGCACCGTAGAAAAGAGGAGTAAGATAGTGATTAAAGTGGCAGTTGCAGATCGTTTTCAGCTTAAGGTGGTACCTTCTATTAAGAATTTTTATATGATGGGGACAAGAGAAGTTCATTATATAGGAGGTACAGAGGTGCTGCCAGCACCGCTTGATATTGAGGAGGAGAAAAATGTGCTGGCAATGTTAAAGACTGATAATGACGATTATGCTAAGAAAATGCTTATAGAACATAACTTAAGACTTGTTGTATACATAGCCAAGAAATTTGATAATACAGGTGTTGGAGTAGAGGACCTTATATCAATTGGCACAATAGGTCTTATAAAGGCAATTAATTCATATGACAGGGATAAGAATATAAAGCTTGCAACTTATGCTTCAAGATGTATAGAGAATGAAATTCTTATGTATCTTAGAAGAAATAGCAAGGTAAAAGCAGAGGTGTCAATTGATGAACCACTCAATGTTGACTGGGATGGCAATGAACTTTTGTTATCTGATATTCTTGGAACTGAAGATGATGTGTGTTATAAAGACCTTGAAAATGAGGTTGAGATGAAAGCATTAAAGAGGGCGATTGGCAATTTGTCTGAGAGGGAGAGAATTATAGTCGATTTAAGATATGGTCTTAGTGATAAAGATGGAGAGGAAAAGACACAAAAAGAGGTCGCTGATATGCTTGGAATATCGCAGTCATATATATCAAGACTTGAAAAGAAGATTATAAAGAGATTAAAAAGAGAAATGGTGAGAAGCTGTTAAACATTTTACTTGACAATCCGCTTGTATTCTAAGAAAATAGAAAGGGTATGGATTGGAGAGATAAAAATGAATAATAAGAATAATACATCATTTAAGTGGGACAGAATATTCGGAGTGGCTTCATTAGCAGCTATATTAATATTTGCCGTAATGTTATATATTGACTGTGGAGCTTCTATAAGGTCAATTATGAATATAGGAAAGACAACATCAGATGAGGTAACTGATGATGGGCTTTTGCAGAACAATGAGGATAATAACAAAGAAAGTAATAATAAGACAATTAACTGGTCGTCTAAGGCAATAGTCTGTATAGATGCTCCTCACGGTGGAAGTGATACAGGACAGTACGACGGAACTAACTATGAAAAGACACAGATGTTATCTTTAGCTGACAGCGTTAAGAATGAGCTTGAAAGTGCTGGCGTTACAGTTGTTATGACAAGAACAACTGATACATCGGTGGATTATACCAAGCGTATAGAGATATGCAATAACGCCAAAGCAGCGGCACTTGTGTCATTTCATAGGGATATTACTGATAAGTCAGGAAGCAGTAAGGGAATAAGTGCGTGGATTCATACCTCTTCCCCATCTAACTCTAAAAGCCTTGCGAGTGATATTATGGAAGAGTTAAATGGAGTAGATGTAAGCTTATCGGGAGTGAATACGGGTACTCCTGATAATAAGAGCAAAGATTATTACCTGAACCAGCACAGCAAAGTAGCGAGCTGTATAATAGAGTTAGGCAATATGTACAGCAGTAAGGATAATAAACTTGTAACAACAGATATAGACAATACAGCTAAGCTTATAGCTGATGGAATTATGAAATACTTAGAACAGGCAGGTTATACGAATGGCAGTAATTAATCAGAAGAACATAAGAAATTTTTGTATTATAGCACATATTGACCATGGCAAGTCAACTCTTGCCGACAGAATTATAGAAAAGACAGGACTTCTTACAAGCAGGGAAATGCAGGAGCAGGTTCTTGATAATATGGATATTGAGAGGGAGAGGGGAATTACAATAAAGTCACAGACAGTAAGAACTGTATACAGGGCCCAGGACGGCGAAGAATATATATTTAATCTTATTGATACTCCAGGTCACGTTGACTTTAACTATGAGGTATCAAGGGCACTTGCGGCTTGTGATGGTGCTGTACTTGTAGTAGATGCGGCACAGGGCATAGAGGCACAGACACTTGCCAATGTATATCTTGCACTTGACCACGACTTAGAGGTATTTCCTGTTATTAATAAGATTGATCTTCCAAGTGCAGAACCAGACAGAGTTAAAGATGAGATTGAGGATATTATCGGAATAGAGGCTCAGGACGCTCCGTTAATTTCAGCGAAAAATGGCATTAATATCGAGGAAGTTCTTGAACAGATAGTAAAGAAAATTCCAGCACCTACAGGTGATGCAGCTAATCCTTTATCTGCACTTATATTTGACTCATTATACGATGCATATAAGGGTGTTATTATATTTGTAAGAATAGTAGAGGGTACTGTAAAGAAGGGTACTAAGATAAGAATGATGGCAACCGGAGCAGTAGAAGAAGTAGTTGAGGTAGGTTACTTCGGAGCTGGTCAGTTCATACCTTGCGATGAATTAAGTGCAGGTATGGTTGGATATATTACAGCAAGTATCAAAAATGTTCAGGATACAAGAGTTGGTGACACTGTTACAGATAATGACAGACCAGTAGCAGAACCGCTTCCTGGTTATAAGAAGGTCAACCCTATGGTGTACTGCGGTCTGTATCCAGCAGACGGTGCAAAATATCAGGATTTAAGAGAAGCATTGGAGAAGCTTCAGCTTAATGATGCTTCACTCCAGTTTGAGCCTGAGACATCTATAGCACTTGGTTTTGGTTTCAGATGTGGTTTCTTAGGGCTTTTGCATCTTGAGATTATACAGGAAAGACTTGAGAGAGAATATAACCTTGACCTTGTAACAACAGCACCGGGAGTTATATATAAAGTCCATAAGACTAATGGTGAAGTTATAGACCTTACTAATCCGTCTAATATGCCTGATCCATCAGAGATAGACTATATGGAAGAACCTATGGTAAGCGCTGAGATTATGGTTACAACCGAATTTGTTGGACCTATTATGAAACTTTGCCAGGAACGCCGTGGTGTATACAACGGTATGGAATATATAGAACAGACAAGAGCACTGCTTAAGTATGACCTTCCGCTTAATGAGATAATATATGACTTCTTTGATGCGTTAAAGTCACGCTCAAGAGGTTACGCTTCATTTGACTATGAAATGAAGGGATATGAGAGGTCTAACCTTGTTAAGCTTGATATTCTTATCAACAAGGAAGAAGTGGATGCACTTTCATTTATTGTATTTGCAGGAAGTGCGGAGGAACGTGGAAGAAAGATGTGCGAGAAGCTTAAGCAGGAAATTCCTAGACAGCAGTTTGAGATTCCTATTCAGGCGGCCATCGGAAGCAGGGTTATAGCAAGGGAAACTGTTAAGGCACTTCGTAAGGATGTACTTGCCAAGTGTTACGGTGGTGATATTTCCCGTAAGAAGAAGCTTCTTGAAAAGCAGAAGGAAGGAAAGAAGAGAATGCGTCAGATTGGTAACGTAGAGATACCACAGAAAGCATTTATGAGTGTATTAAAGTTAGATGAAGAATAATAACGAACTGGGGATATATATACATATCCCCTTTTGTATGCAAAAATGTATATATTGTGATTTCTTATCTGCACCAGCAGATGATAAGACGAAAAGCAGTTATGTTAAAGCTTTAATTAATGAGATAGCATTAAGTGAGGCTGGTCTTGATAAAAATGTAACTTCAATATTTATCGGTGGTGGAACTCCGTCAGCAATAAATGCTGAATATATTAAAGATATATTAGAGGCTGTAAAGCAAAGATATCGTGTTGATGGCAATGCAGAGATAACAATAGAATGTAATCCAGGTACAATAAATAGTGAAAAAGCATACATTTACAGGGAAGCTGGGATTAACAGAATAAGCTTTGGATTGCAGAGCACTGATGATAAAGAGCTTCGTATGCTTGGAAGAATTCATACATTTGAACAGTTTAAGAACAGCCTTGCCATAGCAAGGAATGCAGGCTTTACTAATATCAATATAGACCTTATGTCAGCACTTCCGGGTCAGACCATAGAAAGCTTTACCAGAGTGCTAAAGGAGGCTGTATCACTTAATACAGAGCATATATCTGTATACAGTCTTATAATAGAAGAAGGCACAAGGCTGTATGATAACATAGACAATTATCCGGATATTCCTGATGATGATGACGACAGGAAAATGTATGCACTTACTAAAGAGATATTAGGTCAGGCAGGTTATGAAAGATACGAAATATCCAATTATGCCAAGGCAGGTTATGAATGTAAGCATAATCTTAAATATTGGGATAGAACCGATTATATCGGTTTTGGAATTGGTGCAGCTTCATTATGTAATCATAAAAGGTATACTAACATCAGCGATATTAATAATTATATTAAGGCATTATGTGTGGAATATGCTGATAATAAAGAAAGCAATAAAGAGTGTATTGTGGAAAATATAAAGAATATCCAAGAAACTCTTAAGAATTCTTTAGAAATAAAGAATAACTGTCAGGACCTTAAAGAAAATATAGAGGTTCTCACGCTGGAAGATGAGATGGCTGAATATATGTTTCTTGGTTTAAGAAAGTCTGCTGGGATTGATATATGCGATTTTAAAGATATATTTGGAAAAGATATATACAGTGTATATAAAGAGCAGATAAAAGATAATATAGCAAAAGGTCTTTTGTGGCAGAATGGTACAAGAATAGCACTTACAGACAGAGGCATAGATATAAGCAATACTGTTATGTCTGATTTTGTGTAGAAATAAATATGCGTGGTGCTTATCGTCTGGATGGCGGTAAACACCACGCATATTTTATAACTCTGAAAAATTCAGTCAGGTAATTTAATTGACAGTATAGTTATAAATATATTATGGGGTTAATTCCTTAATAAAAGTTCTAGGTGTAATGCCTGTGTAAGCCTTGAATTCCCTCTGGAAATGTGCCTGGTCAGAATATCCGGCATTGGCAATATAATCGCTGTTTTCTTTGTATGGGTCATTTATAATATCAGATATGATTTTCTGAAATCTGATATTCTTGCAGTAATCTTTAGGACCTGCACCATATGCCGATTTGAATAATCTGTTAATGTGCCGTTCAGAGTACCCTGACATTTCGGATAAATCAGATATATGAATATTGCCGGAAGCTTTCTTTATCTCATTAGCCATATGTATGATATTGTCAGGGACAGCTATATATTTTTTGCTGTCATTAAGGAAACATATTAAAGCTTCAAGCTGTCCGTCAAAATCTTCGGCTTGGATTAATTCAGATATAAGTCTGTATTCAAAAGACTCTGTGGCAGGTTCGTATTCAAATACCTGATTGGCAATTGAAGCTGGAAGCACGCTGTCATCAACGGATGGTGCAAAATAACAGCCCTTATCCGCAAAACGAATTCCAAAATAATAATCAAAATCTCCAAAAGTATAGTCAAAACGTCTGCTTACTGGTCCAATACAGTAGAAGGAAGAACTGCTGTTATTCTTATTATATCCTATTATCCATTCTGCACTAGAGCATGGAATAAGAGTGGATACTTTCCTACTTGCAGAGCCGGTGGTGTTGTCTATGGCGTATACAAGCATAGTCTGTGGCACGGTTATATATTTGTAATTGATGTGCTGTTTACCATCTGAGCTGTTATATATTGCTGGATTAAATAATAATGGCTGGTGTAAATGGTCTTTCATAAGTACCCTCCTGATTTTATAATTGCATTAATTGGTATTATTATAATATCGGTGTCAAAGTCATTTCACTTCTGATATTATATACATTAAAATAATGTTGATAAGTAGTATATTTGATTACATTTATAAAATAATAATAAAACAAATATTAAAAAAGTCAATAATATGTCCGATTTTTTCAATACTTATTTGGAAAGATATGTATAATTAAACACATAAATCAAACAGTTGATTGCACAAAGGCGTGTATCCATTATATATGGTTACACGTCTTTTTTTGTTTTATTTAACTATAGGAATAAAGCAGCCGTTTAGTAACAACTGTTATGATACCAGATGAAACCTGATCAACTTCATCAACCACAATAAAAAGTATTTGTCAAGGGTACATAAATAAATATTATGTGCCGGCGCGAACAGGGAGGAAACGAATATGGCAATAGAAGAATTAACAAGCTTGATAAGCGACCAGACATTTGGTATATGGTTTCTTATAGGTGCTGCATTAGTATTCTGGATGCAGGCAGGATTTGCAATGGTTGAGACTGGTTTTACCAGAGCTAAGAACGCAGGTAACATTATTATGAAGAACCTTATGGACTTCTGTATAGGAACAGTAGTATTCATAGTAATAGGTTTCAGTTTATTATTAGGTGAAGATTTATTAGGTTTTATTGGAAAACCTGGATTTGATATTTTTACAGCATATGATAATTTCAATTTTTCAAGTTTCGTATTTAATTTAGTATTCTGTGCAACAACAGCTACTATTGTATCAGGAGCTATGGCAGAGAGAACAAAGTTCCTTTCATATTGTGTATATTCAGGTGTTATATCAGCACTTGTATATCCTATTGAAGCACACTGGATATGGGGCGGCGGCTGGTTAGCACAGTTAGGCTTCCATGATTTCGCAGGTTCCTGCTGTATACATATGGTTGGTGGTATATCAGCTATTATAGGTGCTAAGATATTAGGACCTCGTATTGGTAAATTTGTTAAAGATGAAAATGGTAAGGTAGTTAAGGTTAATGCTTTCCCAGGACATAGTATTCCACTTGGTGCACTTGGTGTATTTATATTATGGTTTGGCTGGTATGGATTTAATGGTGCAGCTTGTACAACAATTGAGGATTTAGGTTCGGTATTCCTTACAACAACAGTTTCACCAGCAATTGCAACTGTAACTTGTATGGTATTTACATGGATTAAGTATGGTAAGCCGGATGTTTCAATGTGTCTTAATGCTTCACTTGCAGGACTTGTAGCTATTACAGCTTCTTGTGATGTAACAGATGCAGCAGGTGCAATAGTAATAGGTATTGTAGCAGGTCTTTTGGTGGTATTTGGTGTATGGCTTCTTGATTATAAGCTTCACATTGATGATCCGGTTGGTGCAGTAGCTGTTCATATGATGAATGGTATATGGGGCACAATCGCAGTTGGTTTATTTGCTACAAGCAAAGCCCCTGGTTATGCAATTGCTATTGAGAGTGGTGCGATTAAGGCAGAAGGTTTATTCTACGGTGGCGGATTTACACAGCTTGGACTTCAGTTATTAGGTTTTGTATCAGTAGCAGCATGGGCTGCTGTATGTATGACAATCGTATTCTTTGTAATCAAGGCAACAATTGGACTTAGAGCTACAGAGGAAGAGGAAATAAAGGGTCTTGATATATGTGAGCACGGACTTACAAGTGCATATGCAGGATTTGAACTTGGTACAGCAGGTATGCCAGATATAACATATGAAGATGTTGTATCAGTTGGTTCAGAAAGTATGGAAAATTCAGTTCCAGCTATGATTAAGACATCTGATATTCCAGATGAGAATAAGATTACTAAGGTAGAAATCCTTATGAAGCAGGAGCGTTTCGAAAAGTTAAAGAAGGCTATGAACGACATCGGAGTAACTGGTATGACAGTTACGCAGGTACTTGGCTGTGGCGCTCAGAAGGGTGCTCCAGAGTATTACCGTGGAGTTCAGATGGAAATGCAGCTTCTTCCTAAGGTACAGGTTGAAATGGTTATTTCCAAAGTTCCTGTAATGGATGTTATCAATGCCGCAAGAAAGGTACTTTACACAGGTCATATCGGTGATGGTAAGATATTCGTATATGATGTGGAAAATGTAGTAAAGGTTCGTACAGGTGAAACAGGATACGATGCACTTCAGGGCGAAGATGACTAATTCCCAATAAATTTGATTTAATATTACCCATAAAGATGTAGATACATTTTGGATATGACTGCTGTTAAGTGGCAGTGCGATATCAATAAAATGTGTCTGCATCTTTTTTGATTTTACAATTATTATAATATGCGTTAGTATGTCTATAATATATTAAAAGACAAAACGATTAAGTAATGTTTGGTATATTAAGCATTTTGTTAATAATAATATAATTAAACATAAAAGGCAGGAAAGGGATTAAGATATGGAAAGATATGATATAGCTATAATAGGAACAGGTCCAGCGGGTGTGTCAGCGGCAATAACTGCTAAGATAAGAGGCAGGAAAATACTCCTTATAGGTAATAACAAGATTAGTGATAAAGTGTCAAAGGCACATATAATAAAGAATTATCCTGGTTTTATTGATATTACAGGTAAGGAACTGTCACAGGCATTTAACAATCACCTTAAAAGTCTTTCAATAGATATAACAGAAGATATGGTGAATGCAGTGTATGCAATGGGAAAATATTTTCATATACAGGGCAAAAAGAATAATTATGAGGCACTTACAGTTATACTTGCAACAGGTGTAGATGTTACAAAGCCATATGCAGGTGAATATGAAAATCTTGGACGTGGTGTAAGCTATTGTGCTACCTGTGATGCCGCTTTATATAAAGAAAGAGAAGCGATAGTTATAGGATTTAATGAGGAGGCTTTAAGCGAAGCAGAGTTTCTTGCACAGACGGCTAAGAAGGTGTATTATATGCCTCTTTATAATAAGGATAAAGATATAAATACATTACAGGCAGGCAAAGATTCATTAAAAGATAATATTGATATTATTAAAGGAAAACCGCTGTCAATTGAGCGTAGGGAGGATAAAATGGTTCTTATTATGGAGGACAGAGAACTTGCGGCAGACGGAATATTTGTATTAAGGGAGTCGATGAAGCCAGCCCAGTTAGTTCCAGGAATTAAGATAGAAGATAACAAAGTAATTACAGATAAAAGTATGGCGTCTAATATAAAAGGTTTATATGCGGCTGGTGATATAACAGGAGTACCTTACCAGTATGTTAAAGCGGCAGGAGAAGGAAATGTGGCGGCACTATCAGCTGTTGGTTATCTTGCAGCTCTTAACAGGGCAGGGAAATAAGGAAAGATATAAAATAAAAAAACTATGTATTACATCAGGATTGGATAAGACTGATGTAATACATAGTTTTTTGTTCTAATATTAAATACTGATTGATATTATTTTGGGTTCATATTATTGATTGCTGCTCATTAATTATTAATTCCGTGGTGTACATCAGGGCTTGATGTTGTCAAAGGAAGGAATGTGTATCCGTTAGCAAGTCCCCACTGGATTATGCTCTCAACTGCATCAACGCTGAAGCTCTTAATATCGTGCTGTAATACAACGGATACATTATGGCTCTGGATACCATTGATTACATTCTGGTATACCTCACTTGTGCTTGTTGTTCCACCGGCATCGCCGCTTGATACGTTCCAGTCATAGTATTTATAGCCTTGGTCAGTAACATCTTTTGCAAGTTCTGTCATAATTCCTTTGCAGTATTTCTTGCTGACAGAATTAGAACTTCCACCTGGGAAACGTACTAATGTTGGACGGCTTCCAGTCTGCGAATATATAATATCCGACATTTCGTTCAAATCATCAAAATAAGCACCAACACTTGAATAGATCTGCTGGTAATTATGGGAAGCACTGTGTATTGCAACTGTATGTCCTGCAGCGGCTTCCTTCGCAATCATATTCTGATATCCGCTGTTTACATTGGTTACAAAAAATGTAACTTTTATGTTATATTTGGCAAGCACGTCAAGAAGCTGCTGTGTGTAAGCACCAGGACCATCGTCGAATGTAAGGTATACAACCTTTGAACCGGGATTGACAGCGGCAGAGTCAGCCTGCTTTACGGCTTCAACAGTTACAGTTCTGCCAATTGAGTTGGTGTTGCCAAATTTGTCAGTAGCTGTATATGTTAAAGTATAGTCACCAGAACGGTAATTCTTGACTTCACCAGATACTGTTATGCTGTCAGAAATGTCATTGCCGTGGGAATCTGTGGCAGCAGCACCGGTATCTTTGTATTTAGTTCCGGCTTTAATTGTTACATGGCTGTCACCATTGAGTGTGAGTGAAGGAGCAATTCCGTCATTATATTCAACAGTTCTTGTAACAGTTGTCTTATTGCCAGAGGAGTCGCTGACAGTGTAAGTAACGACATTGTCCTTTTCGTGGCGTGTAACCTTATCGGTAATATCACCATCATAATTGTCAGTGGCTGTAAAACCTTCTTCCTTATAAGCTTCACCTGTCTTAGGGTAATATCCCTCAACTGTGTTAAGTTCTATCACGGGAGCAGCTGTATCAACGACTTTAACTTCTCTTGTCTTAGTCGATGAAAGAAAGCCTTTCTTAGCTTTGTAATGTATATGGTATGTTCCGAGTTTAGAGCAGTCTACTTCGCCGCTTATTGATACATCAACAGATTTATTCTTAAAAGAAAGTGTATTGTATGAAGCAGAAGCTCCTTCCTCTGTATATGTATCACCATATTCTATTGTTTCGTTCTCTTTTCCATTTACAATGATATTGATGTTAAATAAGGAAAAAAATAAAATTATAAGAAGCAATAGTACAACTACAACAGAAGTAATTGCTATTATAAGCTTTTTGTTCTTAAGTTCTTTTGTAATCATAGGTGTTATCTCCTGACTTATTATTCTAACTAGAGCATTATATTCCTTTTTATAGAAAAAATTAACACTTTTTTGAAAAAAATATTAAATTTTTAAAAAGATTTTTTTGGAATGTATTTTAATAATATAGTAAAAATACTTTTGCATTCTGAATAATCAAATATTACAAAAATAGGTACAATAGATTTTAGATAATGGCTTTACTTTTTTGTCGAATAATACTAATATACATATATAGAGAGATTATTATCTCATATTTCGATTTAGGAGGTTATATAACAATGGCTAGAGAAAAACAGTCAATGGATGGTAATACAGCTGCTGCTCATGTTGCGTATGCGTTTACAGAAGTAGCTGGTATCTATCCTATCACTCCTTCCAGCCCAATGGCGGATGTTGTTGACCAGTGGTCAGCAGCAGGAAGAAAGAATATTTTTGGTAATACAGTAAAGGTAACAGAGATGCAGTCTGAAGCAGGTGCTGCTGGTACAGTACATGGTTCACTTGCAGCAGGTGCTCTTACAACAACATTCACAGCTTCACAGGGTCTTTTACTTATGATTCCTAATATGTATAAGATTGCTGCTGAACAGCTTCCTTGTGTATTTGATGTATCAGCCCGTACAGTTGCTACACAGTCACTTAACATTTTCGGTGATCATAGTGATGTTTATGCATGTCGTCAGACAGGTTTTGCTATGCTTGCTGAGACAAACCCACAGGAAGTTATGGACTTAAGCCCAGTTGCACATCTTGCAGCTATCGATGGCAAGGTTCCATTCATCAACTTCTTTGATGGTTTCCGTACATCACACGAGATTCAGAAGATTGAAAAGTGGGATTACGAAGATCTTAAGGAAATGTGCCCAATGGACAAGGTTGAAGAGTTCCGTGCTCATGCACTTAACCCTAACAAGCCAGCTATGCGTGGTTCACATGAAAACGGAGATGTATTCTTCCAGCATCGTGAAGCATGTAACACAGTATATGATGAACTTCCAGAAGTAGTAGAAAAGTACATGAAGAAGGTTAACGAGAAGCTTGGTACTAACTACGACTTATTTAACTACTATGGTGCACCTGATGCAGACAGAGTTATCGTAGCTATGGGTTCTATCAACGACGTTGCAGAAGAAGTTATTGATTACTTAACAGCTAAGGGTGAGAAGGTTGGTCTTGTTAAAGTAAGACTTTACCGTCCATGGTCATCTAAGGCACTCTTAAAGGTTCTTCCTAAGACAGCTAAGAAGGTTGCTGTTCTTGACAGAACTAAGGAACCAGGATCACTTGGTGAGCCACTTTACCTTGATGTTGCTACAACACTTCGTGAAGCAGGTCTTAACGATATCACATTAGTTGGTGGACGTTATGGTTTAGGTTCAAAGGATACTCCTCCTTCATCAGTATTCGCTGTATATAAGGAATTAGAGAAGGATGAGCCAAAGAACAGATTCACAATCGGTATTGTTGATGATGTTACTAACCTTTCACTTCCAGAGGTTAAGCCAGCTCCTATTACTTCAGCTCCTGGTACAGTAGAATGTAAGTTCTGGGGTCTTGGTGGTGATGGTACAGTAGGTGCTAACAAGAACTCTACTAAGATCATCGGTGACCATACAGATAAGTATATTCAGGCATACTTCCAGTATGACTCTAAGAAGACAGGTGGTATTACAATCAGCCACTTAAGATTTGGTGATAACCCAATCAGAAGTCCATACT
>ERZ779840.338-NODE-338-length-57639-cov-13.591171_pt1 | contig 57639 bp, 63 predicted proteins | sample MGYA00511561_ERZ779840 | MGnify/ENA primary metagenome ERZ779840 (study PRJEB29588, sample SAMEA2162036) | human gut metagenome | biome: human gut; feature: human-associated habitat; material: faeces | place: Denmark | collected 2008/2010 ...
AGAGCACTTGACTTTTAATCAAGTTGTCCGGGGTTCGAGTCCCCGATGGCTCACTGAAATGAAGAATCACGAATGTGATTCTTTTTTTATAAATCGGGGACTCGAACCCTGATGGCTCACTGAAATATTTATTTTATTTATATAACTTCACATTCAAAGAGGTAAAGGAAAATGTATAAGGAGAATGATAATCTGAACAAGGAAGAGATTGATAAATTCAGATCAATGTCTCAAACAGAACGTGATAAACTTCTTGCAGAAAAAGAAAAGGAAGTTTTAAAAGAAAAGAAGAACTAGAAAGCGCTTTGCAGGAATGCAGGGTGCTTTTTTGATTTTGAAATTCTCAACTTTAAGTTCCGGGTCACGGCTGAATTTGTCACTTCGTATCTTGATATAGTGTTTTTTGCCGTTACGATATGCGCCGTCGCAGACTTGCGCCGTGAAACGTCCGTCAGAACCTCTTATGGTATTTGCGCAGGCTCCCGGCTGTGCCGGGGGCTGTTTTTTAAAAGAAAACTATCTTCCTACTTTTTCTAATAATGCCTCCTGAAGGACCTGGGAAAAATTAATGTTGAGCTGGATAGCTTTCTCATTAAGCCACGCAGGAATGGTCAGGGTTTTCTTTACGGCTTTGGAGTTGGTGCGTTTCTTATAGGCAAGCATATCAAATTCAATAACAACAAGAAATGCATCGTCATCAACTGTGATTTTGTCAATAGATGAAGGAACAGGAAACGGAATATTATTCTTCTCCATATCTTCAAGGCACAGCCCAAGTGCATCAACAGCCATGTTATAGGCTTCTTCCATATTATCTCCCTCAGTTAAGCATTCCGGAATATCGGGAAATGAAATCCAAAAACCGCCTTCTTCGGCTTTATGAAATAATGCCGGGTAAAATAATTTGTTCATATACATACCTCCATATACGGCAGGGATTATTTAATCCCCGCTTGTTTAAGAATCGCTTGTTCCAGCCCTTTTTTAAGAGCTTTTCCGTGATAAGGAACAATGGTTTGTTTATTAGTATTTTCATTGATCATTTTAATATGTGAACCATTCTGACTAACTTCTTTAAAACCGTTCTGCTTGAGAAGTTTAATCATTTCTCGGGGTGTCATTGGCATTAACTTTATCTCCTCCTTATCGTGATTATATTATAATACGTGCGAATACGTATGTCAATACATGAATACGTAATAATACGTATAAAAGAAAACTACTCTGGTATATTTAGAGTAATCATATTCATAAATGAGCCTTCCGGAACAGTAATTGAAGCTGGCGAGCTTGAATCCGGAACAGCATGGCCGTTTTCGAGTTCATCAAGAACCCATCCGCCGGCGGCATCAATCGCCATCTCGGTGGCATTAGTTAAGTCGTGTCCTTCTGTCACACAACCGGGCAGATCAGGTATGACTACGGTATAACCTTCTGCCTCCTCGAATGGAGTAAAAATTGCCGGATAAATTAATTTCATAACATACACCTCTTTCTATGTAAAAAAATCAGGTAACCGAAGTTACCTGCTTCCAAACCGAATGAAAAGGTGGGGTGACATTTCCCACATCTCCTAACAATGGGCGACGGCTGCCTTTTCTGTCCTCAGTTTCATTCAATACAGTCTATGTGTTTGGTAACTCTATTATACATTATTAAATTTGATTTGGAAACTCAAAATATCACCATAATCGCAAACTCCGGACAGAACCGGATTGCGTAATTATCAAACCGCACCCAGTCGGTACCGTATATCTGCTTGTAAGCCCAAAGCGGGGCTTTAAGCTCTTGCTTTCTATGCCGGGAATATGAAACACCGGATGGTAATCCGATGTATAAGACAGAAAAACCACTTGTTGGATATCACGGACTGGATAAGACAGGGGATTTTGGGGACTTCAAGGGGAAATACTTGCAGGTTTCTGCCATTGTACAAAATCAACAAAGTGTATCTAGTAATTTTGGAAATATTTCTGATTATAACGAACTGGAAAATTATTTCCAAAAGAAATATAATATTAACATAGACAATTCTATGAAGAAACTTAATTTTGAAGATGTAAAGAATACATTAAGCGGTGCTGAATCCGCATTTAGAGAAATCCCTGAATTGGCAAATAATATAACAGTAATAAAGGCTGATAAAGGCGGCGTCATGAGTTGCACGGGAAAAGAAATAAATTTCAATCCACAATATTATACAAGCCAAGGAACTGTTGAAAAACTGTGTAAATAATATGAAGGCGACTGGTGGGTTAGAAATGCATCACCTGATTCTATTGCCTATCATGAATGTGCACATGCTGTTGAACAGCTTATGATAGATGCGAATAGTGCATATACATATCCTTTTGAGAGAACAATAGCATGGAATAAATGTACTGAAGCAAAATCCATAGTTTCAGAAGCATGTAAAAATATCAAAAAACACCATATGGAAAAGGTAAGAAGAATGCAGAGTTAATTAGCAATATATCACGATATGCAGCAGATAACGCCAGTGAAACAATGGCAGAAGCCTTTGCATATATATATGCTAACGGATAAAACGCACAAGAATTATCAAAAGAAATAAAGAGATTAACAATTGAAACTTTAAATAAATACAGGGGGCTAACGCCATGAGAGAAAAGCAAATTTGGGATGATTGGGTTAAATACAACAACGCCGGTTATATTAATGGAATTCGGGATGATGCACCTGATGATGTAAAGAAATCATATGAAGAATATATGAAAAAACAATCATTAGATGTAGAATCAAAAACGGATAGAATTAAAAAATAAGCACTCCGCAGTAGCAGGGTCTTTTTTTATGTCTGAAAGAAGTTGGAAAAAACGTGTATTTCTATTTGCAGTATAGGATCCGGTGGATGATGGATTTGCTCAACGGCTTACTAATTCGCTGGGGGTTGAGAGAGATATTGTATGTTTGCAAAAATGAGCATTTTATAGTATGTTATAATGAAAGTGGAAAGATGAAAACATTTAAATCACAAGGAAAGCGGTGATAATATGACATTTTTTGGATTTTTCAAAGGAATGAAATATGGAAAATGCGAAGATGAGTTTGATAATTATAAGAAGATCAAAAATCATATTAGCAGAGATAAGATATTAAAATATCTGGAAGGCCTTTCTGTTTCGGCGGTTGCGCCTATGTCTACCGAAGATATATTTGATGGGGAAGAGATACCGCAAGCTGGAATATATGAAGATGGGAACTTTACATTCCCAACAGATTTTTTGCATTATTATCAAAAATATGACATTGGAATACCAGAAGAATATGAGAAATATATCAGTTTAAAGTTGATGGACGAAAGCACTCCGCAGTAGCAGGGACTTTTCTATGTTCAAAAGAAGGAATAATAATGGTTGTTTTTTCTCAATGTATGGATTGTAAAAATTATATAGGCAAAAAGGGGGATGCATTCTGTTGCAAGGCATTTCCGGAAGGTATACCTGACGATATATTTTGGAATAAAAAATATCATGGTGAGCATATAGATGGCGATAATGGGTATCAATTTGAAAAGATAGATGAAATGTCGTGAGAGGTTTGTATTTTCTAATTCACACTTTTTTACAGATTTCGATGCAATCGGTGATAATTTTGCAAGGTTCTTGATATAATATTTTAAATTTTATATATCCTCTAATATACATATTGTTATATATTATCAGGCTATGTTATCACATATAGCAAATTAGTAACACTAAGTTGCTGATTTTGACCGCAAAAGGGTGAAAATATCGTATTATATATCGTGATGCCGTTCTTTCAGCGGCGCATAACACCATGCTGCTATTCCTCCCAAATGGGCGTGTGAATAAGCCGGCCATCGCTCATAACACTATTGATGCCAATAAGCCTGAATCTGCCGGGTGAGCAGTATTTGCCGTTTGTGTATGAACTTACATATAGAAGCATTATGATTTCAAGAATGGCACGCGAAATGTCATGGCCAACAGAATATTAAGTTATATCAAGTGAAAAAATTGCAGTTCGGATAGGAGAAGAAGTAAAATCGCGAATTCTCCGGCTTTACTTTAGTGTACTACTATGGTAGAATACTAAATAAATGCGCGGAGGATTTTTTGTGCGTAATTGGAATGGAGGATTAATTTTATGAAAAAGAAATTAGCATTAGTTATGGCACTTGCCCTTACTATGGGTATTGCGGCAACAGCGTGTGGCAAGAAGTCAAGTGGGACAGCAGGTGCAGGCTCGGCAGATAATAAAGTATACGCTGTTGAGGCAGGTTCAGCTGGACAGGCAGTAGCTAAGGATAACGGCTGGAAGACCAATGTGGTAGCTGCACAGTCTGATGCCCTTATGGAAGTTGCGTCAGGTACATCGGATGCCGCCATTATCGACCTTCTTATGGCCGGAGCGATGATTGGCGAGGGAACAAGTTATCCGGATCTTAAATACACGGACAAGCTTACAACAGAGGAATACGGTGTCGGATGCCGTAAGGGTTCAGACCTTGTATCTTATATTAACTCTGTTTTTGCATCATCATATGCTGACGGAACCATGAAAGCAACCGCAGAGAAGTATGGTGTTCAGGAAGCCATTGTTGAGCAGAAAGATGCCGAGTATGTTAAGAATGACGATAGTGATGTTGAGTACATTAAAAATAAAGGAACTCTTGTTGTAGGTATCACTGATTTTGAGCCGATGGACTATAAGTCAGAGGACGGCAAAGAGTGGATCGGTTTTGATGCAGATATGGCTAAACTTGTAGCTGAGAAGCTTGGAGTTGAAGTACAGTTCGTTGAGATTGACTGGGACAATAAGTCAATGGAACTTGATTCTAAGACTATTGACGTTGTATGGAACGGTATGACAATTACAGACGAAGTTACGGCTGCCATGGACTGCACCAACGCATACTGCAATAACGCACAGGTTGTTGTTGTATCAAATAAGTAACATTAGGAAAGGTATGCTATGTTTTGGACGGTAACACAGACCCTTTTAAGCGGTCTATTGACAACATTTGAGATATTTGCGTTTACACTGCTTTTTGCACTTCCGCTCGGACTTGTAATCGCATTCGGTTCGATGAGCAAGTTTAAGCCGCTTAAGTGGCTGATTCATACGATTGTGTGGATTATTCGCGGAACGCCGCTTATGCTTCAGCTTCTTATTATTTTTTACGGACCGGGTATGATAGGCTGGCATGTGTGGAGCGGCAACGAGACGGGAAGAATCACGGCAACGGTTGTTGCATTTACGATTAATTATGCGTGCTATTTTTCCGTTATTTTCAGAGGCGGAATCGAAGGCGTTCCCGCAGGACAGAGAGAGGCCGGAGAGGTGCTCGGAATGACCAAGGGACAGATTTTCAGAAAAATAACACTGGTTCAGATGATTAAGAGAATTGTGCCGCCGATGTCCAATGAAATCATCACGCTTGTCAAAGATACCTCGCTTGCCAGAACAATCGCGGCATACGAACTTACTTTTACCGGATACTCATTTATGAAATCAGCCGGACTTGTGTGGCCGCTTTTCTATACCGGAATTTTCTACCTGCTTTTTGTAGGAATACTTACATTGATATTCAATTATGTTGAGCGCAGGCTCAGCTATTTCAAATAGGAGGAGCGGATATGGCGATACTTGAAGTCAATAATATTGAAAAACATTTTGGCAGTACAAGCGTTCTCAAAGATGTCAGCTTCTCACTTGAAGAAGGCAGTGCGCTTGCGATAATAGGCTCTTCGGGTTCGGGAAAAACGACACTCCTCAGATGCCTTAATTTCCTGGAGACTCCGAATGGAGGAACGATTAAGGTCAAAGGAGAGACGCTTTTTGACGCTTCGCTTAAGCAGAAACGCAAGGAGAGCGAGCTCAGAACCAAAAGACTGCATTTCGGAATGGTATTCCAGTCATTTAATCTTTTTCCGCAATATACGGCACTTGAAAATGTAACGCTTGCAGAAAAACTTCTTGCAAAGGAGCGCCCGGATTTCAGGACTGCTAAGAAAGAGATTTATGATAAAATAAATAGTCACGGTGAAGAACTGTTAGCACAGATGGGCCTGGCGGAGAGAATGGATCATTATCCGCATCAGCTTTCAGGCGGACAGCAGCAGCGTGTTGCAATAGTAAGAGCACTCGCGCTTGAACCGGATATCCTGTGTTTTGATGAACCAACGTCGGCACTTGACCCGGAGCTTACCGGAGAGGTGCTTAAGGTCATAAGAGGACTTGCGGACAGACACACGACCATGATTATCGTAACTCATGAGATGGCTTTTGCCAGAGACGTTGCGGATCATATTATATTCATGGATGACGGATTGATTGTGGAGCAGGGTGCACCGCATGATGTCATAGATAATCCGAAGGAAGAGAGAACCAGGCAGTTCCTGTCAAGATATACGCAGGGATAATGCTTTAATAATACGAAATGTTTAGAAGCTGTAAAGGCCGGTAAGAGGTCTTTACAGCTTTTGTGCGTATATGGGAAACAATGTAAAATGTATTTATTGTGAAAGAAAAAATAGATGGATTTTTTAACTAAATTGAGGTAAAATTATTTATGTAACTGATGAAAGGAGGGTATTACAATGGATTCGATTCAGGAAAAATGTGAATATGATAAATTTGTAATAGAGTTAGCACGTAAAGTACATGAGATACAACAGGACTTTAACAACCTTTCCGATGAAAATAAAATTAAATTTAAAAATGATGTTATGAGAGTATTCATGGTAAAAGGTATCGAGGGTGTCTCAGAATACTTCAGTCAATGGAAATGAGAAGGAGGCATGACTTATAAGTTTACAACCAAATAATTTCAAGCTTGAACCAACAACAGTCTGGTCGTTTCCGGACAGAGGAAGTTGGGCAACGCATTCAGGAAAGTATCGGGGAAATTGGTCACCATATGTACCAAGAAATCTGATACTTCGATATTCTAAGCCAGGTGACTGGGTTTTAGATCAATTCATGGGTAGTGGAACCACACTGGTTGAGGCAAAACTACTAGGTCGTAATGCGGTAGGTATAGATATTAATCCGCAGTCAGTTTCAATTTCAGAAACAAATTTACAATTCCAATGTGGTACAAGTTCAAAAATTTATACACGAAATGGAGACGCAGCAGATTTGCATTTTATCAAAGATGCTCATATAGATTTTATCTGCACTCATCCACCATATGCTGATATTATAAAATACAGCAAAGGCATAGAAGGGGATATTTCTATGCTGGGGTTAAAGCCATTCATAGATGCAATGGATAAGGTGGCATATGAAGCATATCGTGTGTTGAAAAAGGGAAAGATGTGTGCTGTTATGATTGGTGATATAAGAAAATGTGGAAAAGTTGTTCCGTTAGGATTTAGTATAATGGAGTGTTTTTTGCGAGTTGGATTTAACAACAAGGAAATAATCATAAAAGAGCAGCATAATTGTAAATCTACTGGGTACTGGGAAAAACAGAATAATAACTTTTTGCTTCTTGCACATGAGTATATATTTGTCTTTGAGAAGTAATGAAAGTATATAGGATTCACATGGAGTGAAAGTTTTGATTGTTATTTTCTATGTTAGCAAGTATAATAAATTTATGAGATTTTGTCACTTAGTGATTAGAGAAGAGGAATCAAAATGAGTAATTCAAGTGTCATTCCATTTGTGAAATGGGCTGGAGGAAAACGTCAGCTTATTCCGCAGATAAGAGAAAGAATGCCTGAAAAATATAGCGATTATTATGAGCCGTTTGTAGGTGGTGGTGCTGTAATATTTGATCTACTGCCTGCAGATGCTCTGATTAACGATATAAATAAAGCTTTGATTAACACATACAGAACGATATGTAATGAACCTGATGCTTTTTTGAGAGAGGTCAACAGGCTGGATAATGATATGTGGGAAGATGGAAAAAAATATTATTATTCCATCAGAGAGCATTATAATGATAAGCTTATGAGGTCAGAATATGATGTAGAGCTGGCAGCATTATTTGTATTTATAAATAAGCATTGTTTTAATGGATTATATCGTGTGAATGGCAAGGGATTGTTTAATGTTCCATATAATAATAGTCGAAGAGTTTCTGTTGATGAAGATGTTATTATGGCTACATCCGAGTATCTTAGGAGAGTAACTATTATAGATGGCGATTTTGAACAGGCTTGCAAGAATGCAAAGAAAGGCGATTTTGTATTTATAGACAGTCCGTATGCACCTTTGAATCCTACATCATTTGAATCCTATACAAAAGAAGGGTTTGACATAGAAAGTCACAAGCGATTGGCAAAGCTTTATGATGAATTAACTGCCAGAGGCTGCTACTGTATGCTCACGAATCATAATACAGAGTTGATAAATGAGTTATATGGAAATAAAGATTATAAGATAGATGTTGTAAGCGTAAAGCGTATGATTAATTCAGATGCATCTAACAGAGTTGGCGAAGAAGTGATTATATGCAATTATTAAAGGAGTCGAGATAATGGAGAACTTATTTATCTCAAAAGTGCCATTATTTTTCGAGACGGAAGAATCACAGTTGGTAGTAGGTGATTCCTTTAAAATTCTAACAAAAATGAAACCAGAATCTGTAGATATGATATTTGCGGATCCGCCATATTTTTTAAGTAATGACGGAATTACCTGTCAGGGTGGAAAGATGGTTTCAGTAAATAAAGGCTCATGGGATAAGCTTTCAGAAGGCGGAACCAGTGTCAAGGAAAAACATAAGTTTAACAGAAAGTGGATTAGGTTATGTAAGAGAGTACTAAAGCCAAATGGCACAATATGGATATCAGGAACATTACACAATATATATTCGATTGGTATGGCATTGGAACAGGAAGGCTTCAAGATAATCAATAATATTACATGGCAGAAAACAAACCCACCACCAAACTTAGCATGTCGATGCTTCACACATTCTACTGAGACTATCTTATGGGCAAGGAAGAATGAAAAGAAGTCTCGGCATTTTTTTAATTATCAGAAAATGAAAGAAATGAATGGTGGAAAGCAGATGAAGGATGTGTGGACGGGGGCATTGACAAAGCCGTCTGAGAAGACAGAAGGGAAACACCCTACACAGAAACCAGAATATTTGCTGGAAAGAATAGTATTGGCGTCTACGGAAGAGGAACAGATTATATTAGATCCGTTTTGTGGTTCAGGAACCACAGGGGTTGAGGCTGTGAGATTCGGACGAAAGTTTATAGGAATTGAGGCCAGTGAAGAATACTTAGAGATGTCTAAGAGAAGATTGGAGAAGGTAGTGAATGACAGAAAGAAATTTTGATGAATGGCTGAGCAAGTTCAGACCAAGTATATCAAGTTATGATTATTATATTGACTTTGAAAAAGTTGTAAGAAATGTAGAAGAAATCAAGGTGGAATTGAATATTTTGAACTCCTTGATAGGTTCAAAAAACATAGAGGAAGACTTTGAGAGAGTAGTGACAAAATATCCAGAAACATTGCAATGTGTTCCGTTGCTTCTTGCAGTAAGAGGATATGAGATTTATGCACAGGATGAGAATGGTGCATTTTTGTATAACTTCAAGAAGATGAATTACAGTGTGGAGCAGTATAAGATTTTCATGCGTAAGACAGGGCTGTTTGATATGATTGCAAAACATTTAGTGAATAATCTTGTAGATTATGCGTTGGGTATTGAAACAGGATTGGATTCTAATGGGCGTAAGAATCGGGGCGGTCACCAGATGGAAGATTTGGTTGAGAAATACATAAAGGCAGCAGGATTTGAAAAGGATGTAAATTACTTCAAGGAAATGTATCTTAAGGACATTGAAGAAAAATGGAACATAAATTTATCTGCACTTTCTAATCAAGGAAAAGCTGCAAAGAGATTTGATTTTGTAATCAAGACAGATAAGATGATTTATGGTATCGAAACAAACTTCTATGGTGGCGGTGGCTCAAAACTCAATGAAACTGCAAGAAGCTACAAGATGCTTTCTCAGGAAGCAAATACTATTGATGAATTTACTTTTGTGTGGTTTACAGATGGAATTGGCTGGAAGAGTGCAAGAGGTAATTTGAGAGAGACATTCGAGGTCATGGATACGATTTACAGTATTGATGATATGGAGAATGGGATAATGAGAGTAATATTTGTATAGAATGGAGGATATAATATAAATGAAGACATATACATTTTTGAATGATTATGAAGGTAGAGATGAATTGAAAGATAAATATGGAGATAATTCGTTGATGCTATATGCGTTACAATTGAGATTTGATATTGATGATATTATGTCTGTTGCATCAGAGGCACTAACTGACGGACACAACGATAAGAAATGTGACTTGATTTTTACTGACCGAGAACTCGGGATAGCTGTTGTAGCGCAGGCATATAATAAGAAAAATTTTCAGGAAAGTGATTTGGCTCCAAGCAATAAGGCTAGTGATTTGAATACTGCAGTTGCGTGGATATTTGCAAGTGATATTAATGAAGTCCCTGAACAAATTAAGGAAAGTGTTTTAGATTTACAGGAAGCAATTAAGAATGAAGAGATTAGTACAATATATTTTTGGTATGTGCACAATCTAATAGAAGAAAATAATCCAGAAGTTAAAAAGGAGATGAATACACTTCAATTTGCTGCACAGCGATTAGTTGATACTACATTTAATAGTAAGGGTATTAAAGTAAGTGCGATTGAGGTTGGAAAGAATACCATAGAAAAGTGGTATGTGACATCAAGCAGAAGAATTACTATAGAGGATGATATAGCTGTTGAAAATAATGGATGTGGTTATGAGATAAAAGCAGAAAAATGGAGGGCATATGTAACTGCTGTGTCAGGAAAGTGGTTAAGGAAGTTATATTTGGAAAAAGGTGATGATTTGTTTTCTGGAAATCCGCGTAATTATTTAGGAAAAGGAAAAAGAAAGAAAAATATTAATAGTGGCATAATTAATTCTGTTCAAGAAGAGCCTAATAACTTTTGGGCATATAATAATGGAATTACTGCATTGGTTAATAATTATGAAATTAATAATGAAAAGTTTATAATTCATGGTATTACCATTATTAATGGGGCGCAAACAACTGGAGCAATAAGTGAAGCAAATGTGTCCGATACGGATTTTTATATTCCAAGTAGATTTATCATTTGCAATGACTCAAATGTAATAGAATCTATTATTAATAACAATAATAAACAGAATGAAATATTGCCATCGGATTTAAGAAGTAATGATAAGCAACAAGAACGTTTAAGAAGAGATTTTAAGAAATATCCAGCTTTGTATTATAATGGTGGAAGAAGAGATGATAAAGCAATTAGAAACAAGGAGGTATTTGACCCATATTTGGTATCGCAAACAATATTGGCTTATCATGGAGATTGTGTGACTGCATATAATGAAAAGAAAACGATTTGGGATGAAGATAAGTTATATAATACAGTATTCATTGATCAGTTGTCAGTTGAACATATCATTTATGTATATTCACTTTCAAGAGCTATTGATGAATACAAAATCACATTAAAAGATAAGAAAGAAACAAGAACTGATAGTGAAAATGAGCAAATGATATTCTTGTCTAAAAGAGGTTCAAAAATGTTATTGATTTCGGTTATTTCGGAATGTATGGAGAATATTATTGGAGTAAAAATATCAGATAGTTGGAATCTGAAATTCAAAGATTGTTCAGATTTTAACGCATTAGTTGATATGTGGAAACAAATAATAGATGTTGTTTTAGCATTTTGTAGTAGTCTTTTGCCGGCATTGGAGGGAGGACTAAAAAATAAAGAAACTGTCAAAAATACAACAGCATCAGTTAAGTCCATTCTTTTAGCTATTCAAGGTACATTAAAAGGACAGTTAAAAGATTTTGTAAATGCAATCAGTATGATTTGAATAGTGACAACTTAAGTCAAGGAATTTAGTCGAGGAACGATATCCGAATATTTGTGTATCATACAAAGTTGCAATAAATTCAGAGTGGTATCTCTTGACTAAGGAATAAAATAAATATTTTTTAGTCGAGAGTAGTCAATGTTTTAGTCGAGGGATTTAGTTAAGGATAAAGAGTTTATCAGTATATGAGATTATGTTACTGCTTCTCGAGTCGTCGAATCCAGCGTTACGGATCAGTCGTTTTTGACGATTATTTTTACGATTGCTGTATTCGATGTCTACCAGCATACCGAAGCGCTCCTCGAATGGCACTTCTTTAAATTTAGGATCATCCAGCTGGTCACGGAATGCATCTGCCACAGTGGTAAGACGCATTTCAATTAATTTATCAATTGTACTCTGATTGGTCATATGTGTTTACCTCCGATAGTAATCGGCACCTCTTGTGATGCCGTGTGATTTATGTGTGGTTTTGGATTCAGTAGTTTCTGATTCCGGTTTCACAGAACCAGTTACAAGGATGTTCTTTATGCTCTTGTAACTGGGCGAAGATGTATAGGATAATGCCTTTTTACAGGCTGCTTCAAGCAATGCATCTGAGTATTTCTCAGCAAGCTTCAGAAGTCCCATACAACTTCGGTAGGTCTGTTGTTCCACACTTTTGGAGGTCAGTATTGCATTGACCACAGTATACGTATTTATGCCAATCCGCTCAGCCCATTTGCGGAACCGGTCGTCGTTACATTCTAGATATTTTTGGTGGTCTTCCGGCATATGTTCCGTGACCGTGCTGTACTGCACGGGGCGGCCTTTCAGACGACGGTGGGAAGCAATGCGGCTATGGTTGTAGAAAATTTCAATAGTGGTATCTGTTACCTTTACATCAACTTTCTTTTTGATGTATTCATAAGGAACTGAGTATAGCATTCCATCCACAGATATGTGAAATGGAAAGTTAGGCAAAATTGTTTATTGTAAAATAAAATTACCTTTCAAAGTGGGATATTGTTACAGTGCCTGTCAATGATAGTCTTGAAATAGTAGATATGTATAAAGGCAGCCGAACTCCACGGTTATTATATCGTGATGCCAACGGAGACGGAGTAAAAGACGTAATAGTGAGGATGAACAGCTTTTATTCTGGAATGATGTAACAATTTGACAACAATTGTTATTGCGTGATTGTTGATGGAAAGACCCATAAGGCATTGGAACTGTCCGCGGAAGACTATTTTAAAAAATTTGATGACGTTACGAGTGTGACAGGTAAAAGAGTGTCTGATGATAATCTTGAAATCAGAGTTTCACTCTCAGGTGGAGAAGAGGTCATTGATAATATAGAAATTAATGAGAATACCGAAATTTATAACAGCACAGATAATTCATACGAACTCGGAGATGAATTTGTGATAGATTCAGATTTGAAGGGATTGAACGGAATCAGTGAATATTCAGAAATACCTGCGGAGGAGATTCAGAAGATACTGAATGAAATGTAACGTCTGAAAAAAATCTTGCTAAAAATTCGTTGAAATTGTAGAATGTCTGTAGAATATTTTTTTAGGGAGAGATTGTATGCAGACAGATAATACAGCTAAGAAACGGATACGTATTACATTTAATTCGCCGGTTATTTTATCATTTGTGGGTGTGTGCCTGCTGGCACTGATACTTGATAAGATTACGGGCGGAATCAGTACACTTAAGTTGTTCAGCGTGTACCGCTCGTCATTTCTTAATCCACTTACATATGTGAGGCTTATAGGACATATTTTCGGACATGCCGGATGGAGCCATTTCATCAATAATATAATGATGATCCTTATATTGGGGCCTATGCTTGAAGAGAAATACGGCTCAAAGGATATCCTTCTGGTAATATTGATAACAGCGGTTGTAACGGGTGCGTTTCATATGATTTTCAGTCCGTTTACAAGACTTCTTGGAGCCAGCGGAGTCGTGTTTGCTTTTATTCTGCTGTCGTCACTTACGAGCATTGATGACGGAGGCATTCCGGTCACATTCATACTTGTTGCGGTTATTTATATAGGCGAGCAGATATATCAGCTTATAGCCATTACCAGCAATGTGTCCAATATCACACACATCATCGGCGGTGCGGTGGGTGCCACATTTGGTTTTGTCAGCAATAAGCTTATGCATACGAATAAGTAAGGTGTATCATTATGAAGATTACATACATTTATCACAGCGGATTCCTTGTGGAGTCCGCTGATGCCTATTATATATTTGATTATTACAGAGCGGATTTTCCTGTTACAGATGCGGATAAGCCGGTGTATGTGTTTGTGAGCCACAGACACCCGGATCATTATAATCCGTATGTTTTTGAGATATTAAGGGAAAAGAAAGTGCGTCGGATGACGGGGATTATATCATATGATATTAAACCGCGCAATTATACATCCCATATGGAGGGCGTGGAAATCATAGCAGCGGAGCCGGATAAGGAATACACACTGGATAATGGCGCACTGGTCCGGACACTGCGCTCCACAGATAAGGGAGTGGCATATGTTGTCACGTTTGATGACGGCGGAGTGCCAAGGTCGGTATACCACGCGGGAGACTTGAATGACTGGGTATGGGAAGGCGAAGACGAGCGTGTGAATAAATGGATGACAGGCTCATACCGCAGATATCTGACGGCTGTTGAAGGGATGCATTTTGATGCGGTCATGGTGCCGGTGGATTCAAGGCAGGGGGATGATATGTTCAGAGGAATAGAATATCTCCTTGAAAAAGTAAAAGCGGATGCGGTTTATCCGATGCACTACTGGGACAAACCGGAGGTCATCATGCAGTTTGCGGGGAAGTATCCGCAATATGCCGATATCATCAGGTACACAGAGGACAGGATGGACAGATATAGTGTAATAGAAGATAAGAATCCAAGGGAAATAGTGCTATTGCGCGGCAGCGGATGCGTGTATAAGAAATGCACATTCTGCGATTATTACAGTGACAGCGGCAAGGATGAGGATGTCAATTATATGATAAACCGGGCGGCGCTGTCGCAGGTTACCGGAAAGTACGGCAATATCGAAATAATCAATTCGGGCTCGGTGTTTGAGCTTGATAAGAGGACAATCGAACTGATTAAGAAACGCTGTGCGGAATGCATGATCCATACAATACATTTTGAAGCGCATTATCTTTACAATAACAGGATAGAAGATTTGCGCCGGGAATTTGCGGACTTTGAACTTAAGATGAAGCTTGGGCTGGAGTCATTTGATTACGATTTCAGGGAAAAAATACTTCACAAGGGAATCCCGGAAAAAGATCCGGAAGTGATAAGCAGGAATTTTGATGAGGCCAATTTTCTGTTCGGCATACGCGGGCAGACAGAGGATGGCATGCGTAAAGATATTGAACTAGGTCTTGCAAATTTTGAGAGAATATGTATTAATATTATGTGCGCAAACTCGACCGGTATAAAGCCGTGTAAGAGTGTGATCAAAAAATTCGTCCGCAATATATATCCTGAGTACAAGGATAATGAGCGGGTGGATATTCTTATCAATAATACTGATTTTGGAGTAGGAGATTGAGATTATGAATGAATTGCTTTTAATAGGTTCCGTTGTTCTTATTTTTGGAACAGTTATTCTTGCATATAAGTTATTCGGAAAGGCCGGATTGTTCTGTGTGTCCGCAATAGCGACGGTGCTGGCCAACATTGAAGTGATAATACTTGTGAAGGCATTTGGAATGGAGCAGACGCTTGGAAATGTTCTTTTTGCATCGACATTCCTTATCACGGATATTCTGTCGGAGTGTGAGGGTCGTAAAGAGGCCAATAAAGCTGTAACGATGAGTATTTTTGTATCCGTTTTCTTCTTATTATTATCACAGAGCTGGCTTTTGTATGTGCCGTCGGCCGGCGATACGATGATGCCGTCCATAAAAGCGGTATTCTCGAACACGCCGAGGATGATACTTGCGTCACTTGTGGTATATGTTGTGAGCCAGTTTTTTGATGTGTGGCTTTATCATAAGTGGTGGGCTTTCACGGAGAAGCGGTTTGGCGACAAGAGAAAATTTTTGTGGCTGCGTAACAACGGCTCCACGCTGGTAAGCCAGATAATCAATACGCTTTTGTTTACACTTTTTGCCTTCTGGGGCACATATGATTTAAAGACAATCGGCTCTATTTTTATCAGCAGCTACGTTATCTATGTGGTAACAAGCCTTTTGGACACACCGTTTGTATATCTGGCAAGACACATACATGATAAGAAAATTAAGGAGAATTTATGAGTACCAAAATTGCTTTTTTTGATATAGATGGAACGCTGACGTCAGAGGTGGACGGTTCGCTTCCCGACAGTGCGATTCTTGCGATAAGGCAGGCGAGGGCGAATGGCAATCTTATGTTTATCAATACCGGAAGATGTTACCAGAACGTGGAACCGCGTTTTATGGAGATTGGATTTGACGGAATTGTGTGCGGCTGCGGAACCAATATCTATTACGGCGGCAAGGAGCTTATGCATGTACACCAGCCGCATGAGGTGGCGATGGAGATTCTTGAGCAGGTGCGCAAGGTGGATGCGGATGTTGTGTTTGAATCACGCGAGGAAGTTCTTTTTGACTTAAGCCGCGGAATCAGGAATCCGGCGGCGAAGAAACTTTATGAGGAATTCAAGTCGCTTCACTATGATATGTCGCATCCGCTTGAGGCGGAAGATTATACCTGTGATAAGTTTGTTGTATGGTATGATACTATGACACAGGTCAAAGAGCTTAGAAAAGTCACGGATAAATATTTCCAGTGCATTGACCGCGGCAATAATTTTCTCGAATTTGTTCCGCACGGTTATTCCAAAGCAACCGGAATCAAGTACCTTGTGGAGCATTTCGGTCTGGATTTTGATGACGCGTATGCTTTTGGCGACAGCAGCAATGACCTGCCAATGTTAAGATATGTTAAAAACAGTGTGGCGATGGGAAATTCGGATCCGGCATCACTTAAGGACGAGGTTGCCTATGTTACGGACAATGCCAGCCGCGACGGAATTGCGAAGGCGTTAAAGCGTTTTGGATTTATCTGAGAGAATTGAAATGTACAGACTTAAGCTGCATCTTATGCCGCCGGCGGGGCATATTGGAAGTTAAGACCGATGGATATGGAGGGAACGGATATTGAATAAAATATATTTTGCAAGACACGGACAGACTGTCTGGAACGTTGAAAATAAGATATGCGGTGCTACAGACATAGCACTTACCGCCAAAGGACATGAACAGGCCAAAGAACTGGGAGAAATCATAAAGAAGTCGGGATATGCGATTGACGAAATTCTCTGTTCTCCGCTTGAGCGCGCTTATGATACGGCAAAGCATGTATCGGAAATTACAGGAATACCGATGCGCGTGGAAGAAAGACTCCGCGAGCAGAATTTTGGCAAATATGAATCGACAGCCCGTAACGGAGAAGAGTTCAGGGCAGCTAAGACAAACTTCATCAATCATTTCGGCAACGGCGAGACGATGTTACATCTGTGTTACAGAATTTACAGCCTGTTAGAGGAACTTAAGGGCAGCAACAAGACGTATCTGCTGGTGGCGCATAACGGAATTGCAAGAGCCGTGCAGTCGTACTTCTGCGATATGACGAATGAGGAATTTGCGGCATTCGGAATCGATAACTGCCAGGTGTTGGAATATGAGTTTGAATAGGAAGATAAGAATATCTGCGAAAATTTTCGTTTTATGTCGGACTGGGTATTGCAATCCGGTATATGTATGATGTATACTATTGTCAATAGTTGTTTACAAGTACAGATTATTCGAGAGTGGTGTTTAAAATGAGCAGACAAAGAGGTGTAGCTGTTAAAGAAATCGGTGAAGTGCTCGGACATAAGAATGCGGTCAGGGCTTTTTTTGTTGCGCTCGCGCTCATATTTATAATACCGGTATATTTTCTTATAAACCATTTATCCGGAACATATGCTTCCCATATGACAGCGGTTACTGCATGGCTTATAGTTGCCGAGGTGATTGAAATGGGTATGGCATGTGCCGGATATTTTATTTTTTCAAAGGGCTACCGCAGTTATTATAATCTGTATTATATGACACAATACTATTCGGTAACGGCCTTCGGACTTATTATATCAGGATTTTATCTGAATGTTACCGGAAGTACAATCGGATATATCATATCGGCGGCGGGAGTGATACTCATTCCGGTTCTTGATGGATTGTATTTTAAGCTGTTTATGGGATATTATTCTGTGGCAGCAATGGTGTCTGTAATCATGGCACACCGTGCAGGAGAGGATATCGCGGAAGTGGTATGTCTGTGCGTTATGTCATGGGCAGCGGCGGCAGTCATTGAAAGATGTGTGTGCGGAAGGGAACAGACGAGGATCAGACTTCGTGCGAAATCGATTTCTGCGGATATGGATCCGCTTACGGCTCTGGCTAACAGAAGAGGACTTGACAGAAAAGCAGCGGTTCTGTGGCCGTACTGCGCGAGAACGCAGACCAATGTCGGACTCATTGAAATTGATATTGATTTTTTTAAGAAATATAACGACAGATTCGGTCATCCGGCAGGCGACAAATGCCTTAAGGAAGTGGCACATGCGATCAAAAATACGGCTAAGCGCAATGTTGATATCACAGCCAGAACAGGTGGCGAGGAATTTATTATTTTTGTACAGAATATGACGGAAGCAGAGCTTGTCGAATTTGCAATGAAAGTAAGAAAGAGCGTTGCCGACCTTAAGATAGCGCATGCTTATGCAGGAGTGTCGGAATATGTTACTGTCAGTATGGGAATTGCATATGGGGTACCGGGGGAAGATTATGCGTTTGACGATATGTACGAGGAAGCCGACAGAGCTTTATATAAAGCGAAGAACAGCGGCCGTAACTGCATAGTGTGCGGAAACCGCGTATACGGAAGAATGCGCGGCGGCGTCGGCGCTGTAATATAGAAATTAATCCCGTAAATTAAGAAACCGTTACCTTGGGAGGGTAACGGAATCTTAAGGATATATGTGGGTTAATATCAGAGTATTAACTCTGAAATAAGAGGGGGTTTGGTAATAAGAACATCTCGTTCTTACAAGTGTTATTCTAACGGTAAATATGCCAAAAGTCAACAGAATAAGACAGACAAAAATCGCTGTCATCTCGACATTTCGTCGAGATGTATTAAAAGACTTTTTTATGTTAAAACTTATACTGAAATATAAGGAGGATGGCATAATGAAAGGTGCTATATTTGATATGGATGGGCTCATGTTTGACACTGAGTCTGTTTTTGTGAAAGCGTGGGACTATGTAGGGGACAGGCTTGGAATAGGCCCGGCCGGATTTATGGTGATAGAGACACTGGGGATGAATCTTGAGGTGACTAAGCAGAAATGGCGTGAACGTTTCGGTGGGAAGTGTGACGAGGCCGAAGTTGAGCGCATGACCTACGAATATATTGATGATTACTATGCCAATAACCATGTTCCGGTGAAAAAAGGACTTAAAAACATTCTTGATTATCTTAAAGGCCACAGATACCGTATTGCGGTCGCATCATCATCACCGGAAAATGTTGTAAAAGCACATCTTAAGGACGCAGATATCGATAAATATTTTGATGTTATCATGTGTGGGGATATGGTGGCTAAATCCAAGCCTGAACCTGATATTTATATTGAGGCGGCCACAAAACTAAAACTTCCGACGAGCGAGTGCTACGCATTTGAGGATTCGGAAAGCGGGCTTAAGGCAGCACTGGCATCGGGCTGCCGGACTATTATGGTGCCGGATCTGTGGCAGCCGGATGATGTAATGAGACAGAAAGTCGCTGCCGTGTGCAAGGACCTTGATGAGGCGGCAGTGTACATCGACAGCGACAAGTAATTATTTTAAAAACATTCTTATTAATTTACCGTTAAAGCTGCGGTAAGGCTGGTAGCGCATCGGGAGGTCGAGCCATGTTTTCTTATCGACAATACTTTTGTAGTGTGAGAAAGTATTGAAACCGTCACGGCCGTGGTAGGAACCCATACCGCTAGCGCCGACACCGCCAAATCCCATATTGCTTGTGGCAAGGTGGATGATCGTGTCGTTCACGCATCCGCCGCCGAAGCTTATGCGGGATGTGATATTTTTTATAAGTTTACGGTCCGAGGCAAAAATATACAGTGCCAGCGGGTGCGGCTGTGAATTAATATCATTTATTAACATCTCATAATCGGTAAAAGTCATAACCGGCATGACCGGTCCGAAAATCTCTTCTTTCATGACAGCGTCATCGCGCGTTATATTATCCATGACCGTCGGCGCAATCTTAAGCGACGTTTCGTCACATGAACCACCGTACACAACTTTGGAAGGGTCAATCAAATCTTTGATCCTGTTGAAATGCTTTGCATTTATTATTTTACCGTAGTCAGTATTTGCAAGCGGGTCATCCCCGTACTGGAGGGCAATCTGTTTCTGGACTTCAGCGATAAAAGCATCCTTTATATCTGCGTGGCAGTAAATATAATCGGGAGCGACACATGTCTGGCCGCAGTTGAGATATTTGCCGAATACGACACGTTTGGCGGCAATTTTAAGATTGGCGCTACGGTCTATGATGCATGGACTCTTGCCGCCGAGTTCAAGTGATACCGGCGTAAGGTGTTCGGCGGCTTTGCGCATGACCTCGCGGCCGACAGCCTGGCTTCCGGTAAAAAATATATAATCAAATTCCGCCTCAAGAAGGCATGAATTTTCTGCGCGGCCTCCGGTAACAACCGTTACATATTCAGCCGGGTAACAATCTTTGATAATGGATTCGATGACGGCACTTGTGGCCGGTGAATATGCGCTCGGCTTAAGAACCACAGTATTTCCTGCAGCTATCGCATCCGCAAGCGGGTCAATCGTAAGCAGGAAAGGATAATTCCACGGGCTCATGATAAGCACGGTTCCGTAAGGCGATGGCTTAACATAGCTTCGGGACACATACTGTGCAATCGGAGTTGCAACGCGGTGCTCGCGTGAGAATCTGCGGGCATGCTTTATCATGTATGATATTTCACTGAGTGAAAGACCGACTTCGCACATATAACTTTCAAAAGCACCTTTTCCGAGGTCTTCCTTTATTGCCGCGTGGATTTCGCTCTCGCGTTCTTTTATTGCAAAATAAAGTTTCTTAAGTGCGTTGATCCTTGCGGATACGGGAAGTGTGTGGCCTTCGGCGTAGTATTTTTTCTGGTCTGTAATTATTCTGTTAATCTGTTCCGGTGTCATAATGTCCTCCGTTAGTCTGCCTGTCCCAATGACATGACACAATAGTAGAATTTTTCCAGCTCGGAAGCGTTCATAAGCTTCGGAACAGGATAAAGAGGATTAGCCTCTTTGTCGGCAAAGCGTGCAAGCTCCGGAATGTCCTCCTCTTTGATTTCGGGAATCACATCCGGAATGTTGAGGTCCTCTTTCATCTGCCTGATTGCTTCGATAAAAATTGCAGCACCTTCATCATCCGGGGTACCGGCATCGGCAAGGCCTGCACAGACGGCAAGTCTGCATAATTTGTGCGCGGCAGATTCGCCGTAAGCCTCAAGTACATGCGGCAGAAGTACGGCATTGGCAAGTCCGTGCGGGGTGTTGTATCTGCCGCCGAGTGAGTGTGCAACCGCATGCACATATCCTACATATGATTTGGTAAAAGCACTTCCGGCAAGGTATGCAGCATAAAGCATCTGCTTACGCGCTCTCATATCATTGCCATCGTTGTAAGCTGTTCTGATATATTTAAAAATAAGCTGCACGGCGCGGATGGAATCTTTGCGGGTTCCGGCGGTTGTAGAGCGTCCGATATATGCCTCGACTGCATGTGTAAGTGCATCCATTCCCGTTGTCGCAGTGAGTGACGGCGGGAGTGAACGTGTCACCTCAGGGTCGAGAACCGCATAATGCGGTATGAGCGGAAAATCATTGATAGGGTATTTATGTCTGGTCTCGGCATCTGTGATCACGGCGGCAAGCGTTGTCTCACTTCCGGTTCCGGCAGTTGTCGGAATTGCAATTAAAAGCGGAAGTTTACGTCCTACTTTCAGGATTCCTTCCATATCAGAAAGTTCTTTGCCCGGCCGGGCGATTCTTGCACCGGCTGCCTTGGCACAGTCAATTGATGAACCTCCGCCAAAACCTATAAGTGCCTCACAGTTATTTTCTTTATAAAGTTCAAGTGCTTCGGCAACGTTGACAGTTGTCGGGTTGGCAACCGTTTTATCATATACTATGCATTCAATTCCTTCATCGGCAAGAAGTTTCTCAAGCGGTGCGGTAAGTCCGAATGAACGGATGCTTGCATCGGTCACGAGAAGGAGAGATGTTATTTTCTTCTTATGAAGCAGGGTAGGAAGCTCTGCAATTCCCTGAAGTATCTTCGGCTTTCTATATGGAAGAAACGGGATTGCTATATGAAAAATCTGTTGGTAGCATCGGCAGTAAATTTTCTTTGCCCAGAACATGTTGTCAGTCCTCCTTAAGGTATTTAATAAGATTATTGGATATGAGCGTGAGCATGCGGTAGAACTCGGCGCGCTCGGCATCGGTAAGTCCGTTTCCGCCGGCATCCACGGCTTCATTGATCATCTCATCGACCTTGGCTGCTGTTTCGCGGCCTGTATCGGTAAGTATAATCGGTGCGCGGTACTTAGCCTCCGTTGATGTGGTCACAAGCCCGCGTCTGGTAAGTTCTGCGATTGTTCTTGACATTGCGGCTTTGTCCTCTTCACATGCCTGGCTGAGTGCGGTTAATGTCATTCCGCCCGGGTTGTGGTTGAGCGTGTGTAAACACATTACATGCACTCCTTTAAGATTTACCTCCGTCATCTCGCGGTTTTTGATACGCTGGAGACTGCGGTATATCTGAGTTATTGTCATTGTAAAAATATCAAATCGATCCGACATGGACATCCTCATTACCTCCTTACATTAATGTTGAAAAATCAACATCTTTTTTATGTATTATGCGCGGCGGGGGTTTTTTTGTCAATATGAATGTGCATTAATTCAAGTAAAAAATATATAATAATTCCCTTTTTTTTCATATGGATATAGGTTATAGTCTAATAGATTATTTGATTTGACAGGAGGATTTTGTTATGGCTAATCCATATCTTCCGCAGTGGGAGTATATTCCGGACGGTGAGCCGAGAGTTTTTGGGGACAGGGTGTATGTGTACGGTTCACATGACAAGGCTGGGGCGGACAGCTTCTGCGACTATGTGCTTAAGTGCTGGAGTGCACCGGTTGATAATCTGAATGACTGGGTATGCCACGGTGATATTTTTCACACGCTTCCGGACAGGGATCATGCGGCCGACACCGATTGGACGAATGAGAATAACCAGCTTTTCGCGCCGGATGTAGTAGAGAAAGATGGCAGATATTATCTTTATGCGTACATTATCAATGCGCGCGGCTGCGTTGGAGTGAGCGACAGGCCGGAAGGACCGTTCAAGCTTATTTCCCAATATAAATACACTATGCCGGATGAAATCTGCTGTGACGGATGGTTCATAGATCCGGGCGTGTTCGTGGATGATGACGGACGTACATATATTTATTGCGGTTTTGAACGCTCGTTTATGGCCGAGGTCAACAGCGATAATATGTATGAGATCATAGACGGCAGTGAGATAGAACATATCATACCGAATGAGCCGGTTCCGGAGCGTGGCTTCGATACCAAAGATAAGCTCTTTTTTGAGGCGTGCTCGATGCGTAAGATTAATGGATTGTATTATCTTATATATTCACCGCAGCAGGGTTCGCGCCTTGCATATGCGACATCGGACAAGCCGACTGGACCGTTCACATACCGCGGATACATTGTAGATAACGGTGCGGATTATCCGGGCGGTAATGACCATGGCTCGGTTGCATGCATTAACGGACAATGGTATATTTTTTACCATAGGATGACGAACGGCTCAATCATGTCGCGAAGAGGTTGCGTTGAGAAAATAGAGATTCTTGCGGATGGTACGATACCGACGGTTGAGATGACATCGCTTGGTTTTGAAGACGCTCTTTCACCGTATAAGGTTACGCCGGCGGATATCGCATGTGTGCTTAAGGGCGAAGCTTTTATTACGGAGCATAATCCTTTTGAACGTGTGATTACCAACATCAAAGAAGGAACGGTAATCGGTTACAAATATTACGAATTCGGTGACGATTACAGCTCCGGAACAATGGAATTTGCGGCACAGATCAACGGTATGGGAGCCGATTGTACGCTTCATATCCTTATCGATGGAGAAGACGGCGAGGAAATCGGTTCGGTTAAGATAGGACATGATTCCGGAACGGTCAATACTGTTGTGAAAGCGGTTACCGGAAGACACGCGGTATTTTTCAAGGTTACAACGGCTTATGGCGGCTGGACCAAAACATTTTTTGAGAACAAAGCTTTATTTGAGCTTAAATCATTTGTATTTATGAAATAAATTTTATATCAGGAGGTCATTTATGAAAATATCAAAGACACAGCTTACACCTGCGAAGTGTGCGCTCGATCTTGGAGACGGAAGCGAAAGAGGACTTTATGTCAATCAGGATTATATCTTAAGAAAACTTGGCAGACCACATAGAGGAATCAACATTATGTATTGCTACTATCCTTTTGATAAGGAGTGGCCGCAGAGAGTCAGCGAGGCATGCAAGGATACCAATATTTCTTTTGCATGGGATTATCCGTATGATGATTATTTCCCATACCGCGGCGGAATTGACGGAAATCATGATGGAGAGCCGTTTACATGCATGCGTGATATCAGAAAACACGGACAGGAAGTTGTCCTTACACTTACCTGCGATCCAAACGTTACGGATGAGCAGATTGAAGCCATTGCCAAGGACCTTGTTCCTTACGGCCGCATGATGTTAAGACTTAATCACGAAGCTACGGGAGACTGGTTCTCATTTACCAAGAGAGCAAGCTACAAACAGGTTGCCGATTTCTATGTAAGATTCCAGAGAATCCTTAAGAAAATCGCTCCTAATGTATCTACAATCCTCTGTATAGGCGGTCTTGAGCCGGGCTCGGACAAAATCGAGAAAGAAGCAGAATTTGCAGAGGCAGTTAAGGAAACTGACATCTGGTCTGTTGACCAGTACCTTTCACTCAACTGGGGATGGCCTTATGAGGTTGCCCTTAAGGACAACAGCAAGCATAAGAGAAGCAATACTAAGGAAATTTATGACGGAACCAAGGCGGCATACAAGAGATTCCGTGAGATCAACGGCGGTGTAAACAAGCCGATGCTTATCTCTGAGTTCAATGCGGACGGCGACGTAACAGGACCTTTTGACCAGATTGCAACCGTTAAGGAATTCTGCGAATACATCAAAGCCGACAGCGAGAACTGGCTCAGCGGTTTCACATTCTACCAGTTCAGGGATGACGGAAGACTCGGACTTGAGATTACCGACCCTAACAATTCCGATGTCGGAGTTGAGCAGCCTATTCTCGGCGCATACAAGGAAATCATGAATGACGATTTCTTCAAGCAGGGAATTGAGGTTAAGGGCGATGCCGAACTTCCGGTCACACTGCGTTGGGGAAGCTCGGAAGATTCAGAAGGTATCGCAATTGATGTTGACCTTGAGAAAAATCCTGTTTTTGCCGAGGCTTATTTTGAAGGAAGTCTTGCTGATGCCAACCTTATGATGGAAATTAACGGACAGTGGTTCTACAAGGCTCCGGGCGTTAAATTCGTAGATTTCATGCCGGCATTCTTTGACGGTAAGATAAGCGGACCAAAGACTGTGAAACTCAATATTTTTGCTCCTCCTGCGACCGGTGAGAACGATCCGTCACAGGGTGAAGACTGGCTCACCAATTACTATTACGAAATCAAGGAACTTCCGAGACTTCGTTTTGAATTTGAACCTGTAATGTAATATTTGACATTGCGACTCCGGGTGGAAGATATAGTACTTCTGCCCGGAGTTTTATATGAATTTTTATATTAAATGCTACAAAAAAGATATTGATACACATTGCGGAAGATGTTAAAATAAATATATTAAGCATGTATTAGGAGAAACTCAATGAAACATATGAAAAAGACGAATACATTTGTAATAATCATTATGACTATTATAGATGTATTTCTGATTGGCGGACTATGTCGTATATTTTATTAAAAAGGATGGAAATCTCTTCCGCTTCGTATCGATCATAGGTTATGCAGTAATATACGGAATCGCACTTATTAACGCGAAGAGCGATACTGTTTTTACGATGGCATTTCCTATTATGGTAATGTATGTACTGTATTTTGATACTTTATTTATGGGAATTATTTCCGGCGTATTGCTTGTACTTAATATTGTATCGGTTGTTATGGCAGCTATCAGCGGCAGTATGCCATCCGGAATTGATTTTGCACTTTCATCGGCATTGCTTCAGGCTGCTACCATCGGTGTCGCCGGATCTGCACTTACATGGATTACACATCTCGAGAAGGTCATGAAGGGTGAGCAGATGAATGAGGTTAAGTCAGAGAAGGAGAAATCCGAACAGATTCTTTCTGACGTACTTACACTGGGCAACACGGTTAAAGAGAACACCAATAAAGCGGATGCTCTTATGGAAGAACTTAACGATGCAACGACAACCGCGCTTGAGACACTTAAGGCGGTTGCCGACAGTAATAACGATAATGCCAAGAATATAGAGAGCCAGACAGTTATGACAAGCAATATCCAGGAAATGATCATTACTGCTGACAGCAATGCATCGAGAATGGAACGTATCGCAGGCGATTCACTTAACATGGTTTCCGAGGGACGTAAGCTTGTTGAGAAACTTGATGATAAGGCATCCAATATTTCTGCAATGAATGAGCAGGTTATGAATACGATCAATGAATTTGTAAAGAATGCAATTGAAGTAAGAGGAATCACCGACAAGATTAACGGTATATCCTCACAGACCAATCTTCTTTCGCTCAATGCATCAATCGAGAGTGCCAGAGCCGGTGAGGCAGGACGCGGTTTTGCGGTCGTTGCCGATGAAATCCGTAATCTTGCCGATGAGACTAAGACGCTTACCGCCGAAATAAACGGAATAGTGGAGACACTCGAAAACAATGCTTCCGGAACCAAGGAAACCGTAAGCAAGGTTGTGGAATCAATCGAAGGTGAGAAAGTGCTTATAGACGATTCGATGGACACCTACGTCAAGATGGAGGATATGTTCAAACAGCTCTATGAGAGTGTTACAGATACGCAGAAGCAGCTTAAACAGATCGTTGATTCCAATAATGCGATTGTTGACAGCATTAACCAGCTTTCCGCAGCCAGCGAGGAGGTTGCTGCCAGCATGGATATGGCTGTTGAACTCAGCAACAATAATATGGCCAAGACCAAAGAGGCCGGCGGCTTAATGGAGGAAATAGTAACATCGGCTAACCAGCTCGATAAATATAACAATTATGTTGATTAGAACACCTGATTATTATGATAAATTCAAATGTATCGCGGGCGAATGCAAGGATACCTGCTGCGCAGGCTGGCAGGTGGATGTGGATGATGCCTCATACGAATATTATAAGACCATAACCGGCGATTTCGGCGACCGTCTTCATTCGGTTATGGTCGATGGTGTCAAAGGAGCAGAAGGGCAGTTTTGCATTAGGGAAGACGGAAGATGCCCTTTTCTCAATGACAATAATCTGTGCGATCTGTACACCGCCCTCGGAGAGGATGCTTTATGTGTGACCTGTGACCAGTATCCGCGTTATACAACCGAGTACGGCAATCTGCGTGAGACAGGCATTGCACTTTCCTGCCAAACCGCGGCAGAGCTTATTCTTACCGAAGACCGTACGCCGGGATTTACCGAACACAATGATGAGGATGCGTTTCCGGCGCTTAATGATATAGACGGCCTTCTTTTCCTGAATTTAAGGGATGCCAGAAAACGCGCGTTTGACATGGTGTGGAACCGTGAAACCGACATTTACGGTCGTATGCGGATTCTTCTTGACTATGCAATAAATTTACAGCGCAATATAAAGAATCCGGACCGGCTTCATAATGTTATCTCTAATTATAACACTCCGGCTTCATGGAGACCGCGTAAAGCCGATAAGGCATCTGCGTATCGGACGTTCTGGAAATATTACCTCAGACAGGTGATAATCAAGCGTGAATGGGTGGAGCTTGCCGGCCTTTGCGATAGTATTCTTTATGGCAGCGGTTATGATGATATCGAATCGGAGTATCGTTCGTACTGCCGTACATATGCTTATGAGTATGAGAATATATTATCGTATTTCGTGTTCAGGTATTTTCTAAAAGGGGTATTTGACCGTGATGTTCTCACCAAAGTCAAGATGGCAATAGTGAGCACACTCATGATCATGCAGTGTGATATGGCGGTGTGGAAACGCAACAGTGGCTCGCTTTCATTCACTGAGCGCGTTGATATAGCGCACCTCTATTCAAGAGAGGTGGAACATTCCGAAGAGAATTTCGCCGCACTTTGCAAGCTGTTTGCGCACAAGAAGGTATTTGACGAGGCGGGACTTGACGCACTGCTGTAAGTATGCCGCGTGGGGAAGTGCGGATAGGGCGGAAGTGTGGCGCCGCGCGGAAGTGAAGCAAGCCGCGCGGGGAAGTGCGGATAGGGCGGAAGTGTGGCACCGCGCGGAATGGCCGGGTGGAAGAGAGAGTAAAGAGCAAACTTTGGTTGCTATATCTGATACAATTCACACCAAATTGTGATTATCTGCCACAAAAGTGATAAATCGATGCAATATGGAATGCTGCGAAAGTGTCAAAATCTCACTTTTTGAAGCATTTTGATGTAAAAGGGGAGAAATTTAAAGCGAAGACAAAAAAGATGATATCAAATATTATTATATATTGCCGCAAATATATCACCGGATTGGCGAAATAAATTAAATAAGGGGTATTGTGCTCTATAATATATCAGCGATTATATAGAAATATCTCACCTGGAGCCAGAAAATGACCAAAAAAGTGATAAAATAATCAAATATTACAACAAAGCCGATGAAAGCGAAAAATCAGGCCGCGCGGGGAAGTGCAGATAGGGCGGAAGTGTGGCGCCGCGCGGAAACCCACTGTTACGTAAAAAATAAACATCCTTTACAATAACATGTCAAAATGCTATACTATGAACCATAAAAAAAGGCGGCAGAATGCCTTATTATGGGAGAAAAACGGAGACATGAATGTTGTATTAGGCGTTGATATAGGCGGTTCCACGACCAAAATTGTGGCACTTAACGAAAAGAAGGAATGTATTGCGACACTGCAGGTAAAGGCAGCGGACCAGATAACTGCCCTTTACGGGGCAATCGGCAACCTTCTGTACAGTAACAGAATATCATTTGACCAGGTCCGTAAGATTGTCCTTACGGGGGTCGGATCCTCACAGGTTGAGGGGGGAAGCATATATGATATTCCAAGCTGTAAAGTTAATGAGTTTGAAGCAATCGGGCACAGCGGACTTATAATGTCCGGGCTTGATGAAACTCTTGTCATAAGTATGGGAACGGGAACCGCCTTTGTTCATGCACGTAATGATGTATATGAGCATATCGGAGGAAGCGGTGTCGGCGGAGGAACGCTTATCGGGCTTGCAACGAAGATGCTCGGAGAAAGTGATGTGACCGCGGTTGCGGAGCTTGCCAAGGGAGGCGATGTGACGAAGGTTGACCTTGGAATTAACGAAATCAGCAATACGGACACGACGGCATTGCCATCGTATGTCACTGCATCCAATTTCGGTAAGATCAAGAACAATGTCACGAATGCGGATATAGCACTCGGAATACTTAATATGGTATATCAGACAGCGGGAATGTTAGCTGTCTTTGCGTGCCGTAATACTGACATCAAGACCATAGTTGCGACCGGTTCGGTAGCGACACTTCCGCAGGCGGAAGAACTGCTCGGAGCGGTAGGCGATCTTTGCGGAGTTAAATTCATAATACCGAAGGAAGCACAGTATGCAACGGCAATAGGAGCCGCATCATTGCGTTTTGACGACTGATCAAGGAGACATAATACATGAAATTAAGAGACATATTAAAAGACGAGAAAATAACGGTATCAATGGAGGTTTTTCCACCGAAGACAACCGCTAACTACGAATCTGTTGAGAAAGCGGCACTTGGCGTTGCTGCTCTTAAACCGGCGTATATGAGCGTTACATACGGTGCCGGCGGAGGCACAAGAGGCAATACAGTCAATATAGCTTCCGAGATACAGGACAGATATGATGTCACCACAATAGCACATCTTACATGTGTCGGTGCGGGCAGGGAAGATATTAAAGACACGCTTGGCAGAATGAAGGAAGCCGGAATTGAGAATATACTTGCACTGCGCGGTGACAGACCGAAGGATTTTGAAGGAGATCCGTTTAAGGATTACCACTATGCGTCTGAACTTGTCGGAGATATTAAGAAATACGGCGATTTCTGTGTCGGAGGGGCATGTTACCCAGAAGGACATCCGGATTCGGCAACGAAGAAAGAGGACATCCTTAATCTTAAGAAAAAAGTTGACGCAGGCTGTGAATTTCTCACGACACAGATGTTTTTTGACAATAATATTTTTTATAATTTCTTATATAAAGTACGCGAGGCCGGAATACTCGTGCCGGTTGTTCCGGGAATTATGCCGATTACAAGAGCCAACCAGGTTGAGAACGCAGTGAGACTTTCGGGATGCAATGTACCGGAACGATTCAAGGCAATAGTTGACAGATTCGGTACCAACCCTGCGGCAATGAGCCAGGCGGGAATAGCGTATGCGACTGACCAGATAATTGACCTTATCGCTAACGGAATTAACCATATTCATGTATATTCAATGAATAAGCCGGAGATAGCTAAAGGGATTCTTGACAACCTCTCGGAGATCATAGGATGATAATAGACCGCAAAGAAGCACACAGATATATGGGTTTGGGGCGGAATACCCCGGATGAACGCACACTTGACATGATGGAAGAGTGTATCCGGGAGGCCGAAAAAGTAATGCAGCCGCGGAATGTGCACCGCAGATTTACACTTAAAGTGGATGAGAATGATAACATATCTGCAGGGGGACTTACATTTCACAGTAAGAACCTGGCTAAGAATCTGACCGGCTGCGGGGAAATTATTTTTTTCGCGGCGACACTTGGCAACGGTGTTGATATGCTGATGAATAGGTATAATAAATTATCAATAGCCAAGGCAGCGGTGCTTCAGGGCGTCGGCGCAGCCGCAATAGAGGCATATTGCAACGAGTGCCAGAAGGCGCTTGAAGAAGAACTCAAGGCAGAAGGACTCTTTTTAAGACCGAGGTTCAGCCCCGGATACGGAGATCTTCCACTTACGATACAGAAAGAGTTTCTGGATGTCCTTGCGGCATATAAGACTGTAGGAATCATACTTTCGGACGGGGGCGTGATGCTTCCGGAGAAGTCGGTCACGGCGGTTATGGGAATAAGCAGTGAGAACAGCAGATGCCATATAGAGGGCTGTGAAATCTGTGGCAAAAAAGATTGTGCATACAGGAGGTAAAACTGATTGGATATCAGGGAAGAATTAGGCAGGAGAATAATATTTTTTGACGGTGGACTCGGCTCACTCCTTCAGGAGAGAGGACTTAAACCGGGAGAACTTCCGGAAACATGGAACCTTACGAGACCTGAAGTGTTGTATGATATACACAGGGCATACCTTGATGCCGGGGCAGATATAATATTAGCTAATACATTCGGCGCCAACGGATTTAAATACGATAATCTTGAAGAAATAGTCACGGCTGCGGTCGTAAATGCGAAGAAAGCAGTCGCAGACAGCGGACGCAAGGCATATGTAGCACTTGATATGGGCCCGACAGGCAAACTACTCAAACCGATGGGAACGCTTGATTTTGAAGAGTGTGTATCGATATATGCCGATGTTGTCAGATACGGAGCCAAAGCCGGTGCCGACCTTATTCTTATAGAGACTATGAGTGACACTTACGAACTCAAGGCGGCGGTACTTGCAGCCAAGGAGAATTCCAATCTTCCGGTTGTGGCGACGGTTGTTTTTGACGAGCATCATAAGATGCTTACGGGTGCGACACCTGAGGTCGTGGTTGCCTTGCTTGAAGGACTCAGGGTAGATGCAATCGGAATGAACTGCGGACTCGGACCGAAACAGATGAAACCTATTTTTGAAACAATGGCGCGCTATGCGTCAATTCCTCTTGTTATAACACCTAATGCGGGACTTCCGCGCTCCGAGAACGGTAAGACCGTGTATGATGTAGGTCCGGAAGAATTTGCGGAGGATATGGAAGAGATAATCAATATGGGCGCGTGGATGGCTGGCGGATGCTGCGGTACCACACCTGCACATATCAAGGCACTGACAGAGCGCTGCTTTGGTATCACTCCGAAGCCGCTTACTGATAAAGATTATACTATTGTTACATCATACTCGACGGCAGTCGAACTTGGAGGAAGACCGGTCATAATCGGTGAGAGAATCAATCCGACCGGCAAATCCAAATTCAAACAGGCGCTCCGTGACAATAATATGGAATACATTCTCGAAGAGGGCGTTAAACAGGCTGATTCGGGAGCACATATCCTGGATGTCAATGTAGGACTTCCGGAGATCGATGAACCGGCAATGATGAGAAGAACGGTCTATGAGCTGCAGAGCGTGCTTCCGCTTCCTCTTCAGATTGACACAACGGATCCTGTTGCGATGGAACAGGCAATGCGTATATATAACGGCAAACCGATGATCAATTCCGTCAACGGCAAGGAAGAAATCATGCATCAGATTTTTCCGCTGGTGCAGAAATACGGCGGAACAGTCGTCGGACTTGCACTTGATGAGGCAGGAATTCCGGATACCGCAGAGGGAAGACTCGCGGTTGCGAAGAAAATCTATGACACTGCGGCCCAATACGGTATAAAGCCAAAAGATATCGTGATTGATGCACTCACAATGACCATGAGCACGGACAATAATTCGGCAAATATCACACTTGATACGGTACGTGAGATAAAGGCACACGGCGGAAGAACAGTGCTTGGTGTATCAAATATATCATTCGGCCTCCCACAGCGTGAAGTTATCAATTCGGGATTTTTCCTGATGGCAATGCAGGCAGGCCTCTCGGCAGGTATCATTAATCCGAATGCCCGTGCGATGATTCAGGCATACGACACATACTGCGTGCTCGGCGGATTTGACAGCCAGTGCATGTCATATATAGAAAAATATGCCGTGGCGGAACCGACACCGGTGGCACAGACGGTAACAAGTGTTAAGCAGGCCGGCAAAGCCGTGACAGGAAATCTGAGCCTCACGGATTGTATCGTGAAAGGACTTAAAGAGCAGGCTTACAAAGCGACCAAAGATGAACTTGGCACCAAGGATACAATGGAGATAATCAACGGTGAGCTTGTGCCGGCACTTGATATTGTCGGTAAAGGTTTTGAAAAAGGTACGGTATTCCTTCCGCAGCTGCTTATGAGCGCGGAGGCTGCGAAAGCAGGTTTTGAGGCTATCAAGGAATATGTAAGCAGTCAGGGCACAAATCAGGAGAAAAAAGCAACGATCGTTATCGCAACGGTCAAAGGTGATATACACGACATCGGAAAGAACATTGTAAAAGTTCTTCTCGAAAACTACGGATATGATGTGATTGACCTTGGAAAAGACGTACCGCCGGAGACGGTTGTCGACAAGGTGATAGAGACACATGCGCCGCTTGTCGGACTCAGCGCGCTTATGACAACAACAGTCGTAAGCATGGAGGAGACAATAAAGAAACTCCATGAGTCGGCGCCGTGGTGTAAAATAATGGTCGGAGGAGCGGTACTTACGCAGGAATACGCGGATATGATAGGAGCGGATTTCTATGGCAAGGACGCAATGCAGTCGGTTTATTATGCCGAAGAACTGCTTAATCCGGCAAAATAAATTGACACTTTTGTGATGTGCGGTTATAATTTTTAGCGGAGAGTCCGTAAGGCTTCTTCGCATAATGCGGATATGGCGGAATTGGCAGACGCGCCAGATTTAGGTTCTGGTGGGAACACCCGTGCAGGTTCAACTCCTGTTATCCGCACTATATTTTTATATATAGGAGGAACATAATATGTCAGAAATTCACAGCATTGATGCTGAGGACGATCAGTTTGCATACCGTTACGACACACAGCTTCTGATTGACCGCCGCGATAAGGATCTTGATGAGGATGAAATCTCGGATTATATCACGGAACATTTTGAAGGTAATTCACTGATTGCCGCCGGAGATGAGGATCTTATCAAGATACATTTCCATACGAATGAGCCTTGGAAAATCCTTGAATACTGTAATACAATCGGAGAGATTTATGACATTGTTGTTGAGGATATGATCCGTCAGACAGCAGGATTGCACGGTTAAGCGGATTACCGGGAGGAGGTTTTTATGTCCCAGATTACCAAGAGAGCACTTGAGCAGTCACTTAAGAACCTTCTTCTTAAGAAACCGCTTAATAAGATAACCATAAGCGATATCACCGAGGACTGCGGAATTAACAGGATGACTTTTTATTATCATTTTCAGGATATATATGACCTTGTGGAATGGTCATGTCTTGAGGATGCCCGAAAAGCACTTGCCGAGAAGAAAACGCATGACACATGGCAGCAGGGTTTTATACAGATATTTATGGCAGTTCAGGATAACAAGCCATTCATAATGAATGTATATAACTGCGTGGATCGCGGCCAGGTCGAGAAATACCTTAAACCGCTTGCAGACAATCTTCTCATGGGAGTGATTGAAGAGGAATCCGCCAATATGACGGTCAGGGAGGATGATAAAGAATTTATCGCCAGAGTGTATTCATATTGTTTTGTCGGTATCATGCTTGACTGGATTAAGGACGACATGAAGGAAGACCCGGTACATCTTGTAGGGCGTTTTGCAAAGGTTATACAGGATGCATTTTCTGCAGCATTAAATAGGTTTAAAATATAACAATACAAAACTGCATATCTGATAAAAAAATTTACATTAAAATACCTGTGATGAAATATTTATCACGGGTATTTTTTTGTCTATGGCGGTACAGAATGAATATTAATATAATCAAGTCATAAAATAAATCACAGGAGGTATTCATTATGTATTATTCAGCAGGAACTTATGAGTCATTCGCTCATCCGGAGAAACCGGAGGGAGTCGACAAGAAATCAGCATATATTATAGGTACAGGCCTTGCAGGTCTTACCGCAGCATTTTATCTCGTCCGCGACGGACAGATGAAGGGGGAACACATCCATCTTCTGGAAAAACTTGAGCTTGCAGGCGGAAGCTGCGATGGACGTAAAGATGTAACGAAGGGCTTCTTCATGAGGGGCGGACGTGAGATGGACAACCACTTCGAGGTAATGTGGGATATGTTCCGTGATGTTCCGTCACTGGAAACGCCGGGAGCATCGGTTCTGGATGAGTATTACTGGCTCAACAAACACGACCCTAACTATTCTCTCTGCCGTGCATCCGTAAACCGCGGCGAGGATGCCCACACCGATAAGAAATTCGGACTTGACAAGGAATCTGCGATGGCACTTTCGCAGCTTTTTATCACACCGGAGAAAGACCTTGAGGACAAGAAAATCTCTGAAGTTCTTCCGGATTCATTCTGGAGCACGAACTTCTGGCTTTACTGGCAGACTATGTTCGCATTCCAGCGCTGGTCAAGCGCACTTGAAATGAAACGTTATCTGTGCCGTTATGTCCATCACATCGACGGACTGCCTGATTTCAGCGCACTTCGTTTCACGAAGTACAACCAGTATGAGAGCCTCATCCTTCCGTTAGTAAAATACCTTGAAGCACATGGCGTTAAAATTGAATACGGTATGGATGTTAAGAATGTAATAATAGATACCGTAGGCGATAAAAAAATAGCACGTCAGATTGTATATCTTAAGGATGGCAAGGAGCAGACAATCGACCTCATCGAGGATGACCTTGTATTCATCACCAACGGATGCTGCACCGATACCACCTGCTACGGCGACCAGAACCATGCACCTGACCTAACAGGCCTTGTAAACGGCAAGGGCGATTCATGGGATATGTGGAAAAATATTGCGAAGCAGGCAAAACACGGCGAGTTCGGCAACCCGGATGCTTTCTGCAGTGATATCGAGGCAACCAACTGGATGAGCGCAACGGTAGCCACATCTGATGAGAAGGTCATTCAGCACATAATGAACATATGCAAGCGTGATCCGAGGGAAGGCAAGGTAACAACAGGCGGAATTGTCACTGTAAAAGACAGCATGGACAACTGGTATCTCTCCTGGACAATCAACCGCCAGCCGCAGTTCAAATCCCAGGATCCGAATATGGTCCTTGTATGGCTTTATGCTCTCAACACCAACAAGGAAGGCAATTATGTCAAAAAAGCAATGCGTAACTGCACCGGTAAGGAAGTCTGCGAAGAGTGGCTTTACCACATAGGAATCCCTGAGAATGAAATTGAGGACCTTGCATCCAATGCCTGCAACACGACGACTTGTTTCATGCCTTATATAAACGCATTTTTCCAGCCAAGAAAAAATGAGGACCGCCCGCATGTAGTTCCTGACGGTGCCGTAAACTTTGCTTTCCTCGGCCAGTTCACGGAAACTCCGCGTGACACTATTTTCACTATTGAGTATTCAATGCGTACAGGTATGGAGAGCGTCTATACTCTCTTAGACATCGACCGCGGTGTTCCTGAGGTATGGGGCAGCAAATATGATGTGCGTGAGCTCTTACGCGCCTGCTATTATGCAATCGACAAGAAACCGATTACACAGGTGCCACTCACACTCAAGGAAAAAATGCTCTTAAAGACCGTTATGAAGAAGGTGAAGGGAACGGACATAGAAATCCTTATGAAGGAAAGCGGATTAATAGAATAGCAACTGGTAAAACCCTTAATATTCCGGGAAATAAAAAATCGCCACCTCTGTCAGGTGGCGATTTTAGCTGTTCTGCTGTAAAATTTAACTGCAGGTTTTACAACAGATAAATTCAAGTTGTCCCGGTTGGCGGGATGGTTGTCAGCAGCATATGATGCTGGAGGTCGACAGACTTTTTTACCGTTTTATATTGATTTTTAGGTGATAATGGAGTAGTATCATTTATAGATACTGATAAAATCAGTTGAGATACATTGCCTATGATGAATTGACAGTTCTCTTTTTGTAATTATTCTTGTGTCTACTTCTCTAGTGTTATTGATAATAATGCATACAAACATATTATTTCCGATTTGATTATTGAATATCATTTGAATAATGTAAATCAAAAACGACATAAACAATTAATGACATATTATGAAAAATTATGTCAATTAAAGAAAAACAATATTAAGGCAAAGGAGAAAAAATAATGGCACCGACATCAATACTTAATGCAAACGGAGTAGAAATAGGGGTAATTGGAAACATTGCAGACGAATCGGCATATATAAGTTTGACTGATATTGCAAAGTACAAAAATTCAGAAGATGCCGCTGGTGTAATTTCTAATTGGTTAAGGAATAGAAATACCTTGGATTATTTAGGGTTATGGGAACAATTGCATAATCCAAATTTTAAACTCCTCGAATTCGAGGGGTTTAGAAATTCATCAGGCGATAATGCTTTTACCATTTCACCTCAAAAATGGATTAAATCAACGGAGGCAATTGGTATCGTATCTAAATCTGGTAGATATGGTGGAACCTACGCCCACTCTGATATTGCATTTGAATTTGCATCATGGATTTCTCCCGAATTCAAATTGTATATTATAAAAGATTATCAACGATTAAAAAAAGATGAAGCTGAACGAAAAGCTATTGGCTGGGATGAAAAAAGAGCATTGTCAAAGATTAATTATCATATACATACAGATGCAGTGCAAAGATATCTTATTACAGATGAATTAACGTCTATAGAAAAAGGATATACGTTTGCGGATGAGGCAGACATGCTTAATGTAGCTCTTTTTGGAAAGAAAGCACGAGAATGGAGAGATGAACATCCTATTGAGGCACAGAAGGGGGAAAATATCAGAGATTATGCTACAGCTGAGGAACTGATTATCTTGGTAAATATGGAAAGTCAAAATGCCGAACTAATAAAGGAAGGCTTACCGCAAAGTGAGCGTTTTGCTAAATTGCATAAAATGGCAAGAACACAAATGCAAATATTGCTGAAAAATCGAACAAAAGAAAAATTAAAAAATGTCAATCCCAATTTGCTCAAAGGGACAACTGAACAATAAAAAAGACAGTCACTTTTTGAGGTGGCCCCAAAAAGTTAGACTTTTACGAGACGACTTCGGTCGTCTCGTTTTTCTTTATGCAGCTAGAAGATGAAGTCTGTATTGAACAGGGCTCATCCATCCTAGCCTTTCTTTTATTCGTTTCTCATTGTAGTATTTTATAAATCTTTCAATCTCTGCTTTTAAATCTTCGTAACTGTAATAAACAACACCGTAATAAATTTCTTGCTTGAGCAACCCAAAAAAGTTTTCCATTACTGAATTATCAAGACAATTTCCTTTCCTAGACATACTTTGAAATATTCGTTCTTCTTTTAGCCTGTGAGAGTATGCTTTCATCTGGTAAGCCCATCCCTGATCTGAGTGAAAAGTTCTTCTGCATGGACAGTCCGCAGTAATTTTAATTGCCTTATCCAAGGCATCCATTACGTTCTTGGCAGAAGGTCTCTGATCTATTCCATAACTAAGTATTTCGCCATTACACATATCCATAAATGGATCGAGATAAAGCTTATGCATAGTCATATGACCTTTCTTATCAACTTCGTAATACTTGAACTCGCTGGTATCTGTAGTGATTTTTTGATGAGGTATATGTGTGCCAAAACGTCTGTGAATCCTGTTCGGAGCAACCGCACCAACCTTACCTCTATAGGAACTATACTTTCTGCTTTTGCGGGTGTAGGACATTACTTGTAATCCGAGCTTTTGAACAATACGTTGAACTTTCTTTTTGTTTATGGAACATCCCTGATTGCGAAGTTCTCCGAAAATCCTACGATATCCGTAATCCTTATGTTCTTCACGAATCCTGAGTATCTTTTCCTCAATTTCCTGATCAGGATTTTCTCTATCAAAACGCTTTTGCCAATACATATATGTGGCTTTTGGCATTCCGGTATATGAGAGAAGGTCTTTTAATCTGAACTGTCTTCGGAGGCTGCTGATGATTCTTGCCGTTCTCTCATTTTTGCTTCGTCCTCTAAACGCAGTCTCCTCAGTTCTTTTAAAAACGCATTCTCTATTCTTAACTTCAGAAGTTCATCTTCCAGTTCTTTTACATGTTCGGCACATGTGTCAACGAAAGACTCTTCTGCTGGTACTATTTTCGGATCCTTATCTGATTTATCCAATATTTTCTTTCGACCTTTCTTATGTGGTCTCAATGCATCAGGACCAGCTGTCCGAAAGCGATTCACCCAATTCGCAATCATACTGGGATTGGTAATACCTTCTTGCAATGCTAAATCTTGATATGAGATTTCACTTGATAAATATAATTCTACAACAGAAAGTTTTTTTTCGAAAGAATATATATCATTTTTCCGAGAACGTAGTAAACCTTCATCTCCTAAAGTTTGATAATTGTGAACCCATTTTTGTATATCTCTTTTAGCAGGACCATAGACAGATGAAAGATGTTTATATCCACCTTCTCCATTTAAATAAGCATCAACAATCTTTTTTTTGAATTCGAAGCTATATTTAGCCATAAAAATACCGACCTCCAATCGTTAGATTTTTGGTCTAACTTTTTGGGGTCGGTATAATATAATCCGGGGGTGTTTTTTGACATATTTTATGATATAATCTTATCAAATTATGAATCCACGGAGGAACCGGATACATGAGCAATTACAAGATGATAATTCAATACGACGGCACTCGCTACAAGGGCTGGCAAGGGCAGAATTCAACCGATATGACAATCGAGGGCCGCATCGAAGCTGTGCTTTCTGCAATGGTGGGATATCCCGTGGAACTGACCGGCTCCGGCAGAACCGATGCAGGCGTCCATGCCCGCGGTCAGGTAGCCAATTATCATCTGGATACTCCGCGCGATACATCTGCAATGTTATCATATGTGAATCGATATCTCCCGGACGATATTGCGGTTCTTTCGATAGAGAGCGTGGATGAGCGCTTCCACAGCCGTTACAATGCAACCGCCAAAACATACCGCTACAGCATCCGCACCGGCGGCATTCCGGACGTCTTCGCCCACCGCTTTCAATATCAATACGATAAGCCGCTTGATGTCCACCGCATGGAGGCTGCCGCTGCACAGCTTGTCGGCACGCATGATTTCGCATCTTTCTGCGGCAACCGCAAGATGAAAAAATCAACTGTCCGTACTATTTATGACATCAAAATAACCGCTTCCGGCCCGGATATAGCCATTGATTACCGTGGCTCCGGCTTCCTGCAGAATATGGTCCGTATCCTCACGGGCACACTTATCGAGGTCGGAGACGGGCGTCTTTCACCGTCCGCCATTCCGGAAATCCTTGCCGCCCGCGACCGCGCAGCAGCCGGTTACACCGCCCCGGCATGCGGACTGACATTGATGGAAGTTGAGTACGGGGAAGAAAAAGAAAATTAAAGCGGCGGTGAAATGGGTTAAATACGCGTTGACCGCCGGATAAAGAGAGGGAAGGCATAAAAAAAGATTTTTATACTGAATTCGCTAGATTTTGCGCATAATAGATATTGACAAGACACAAATATTTACAATAAATATATAAAAATGGTACTATTTGTGTGGAGGCATGATTATGTTGAAATCTTATTTATTAGAAAATTACGGATATAACGAACCAATATTTTTGAATGATTTAAAAATAGAAGGGTTATCTGAAAATGCAGTACGACAGTCAGTGAAGAGACTTGTGGCAAAAGGTTTTTTGGAGAGATATGATAATGGAATCTATTATATACCAAAAGCCGGAGGACTTTTGGGAAAAAGTTATTTGGATCCTCTTTTGGTCATTATGCGTAAATATGTGAGGAATAAATATGAAACATATGGTTATATAACAGGATTATCGTTTGTCAATCAACTTGGGTTGACAACACAGATGCCGGCAGTAATCGAAATAGTTACAAATACAGAAGCTACAAATGGCCGGACAGTTATGGTGGGGAGCCAGAAAGTGCGGATTAAGAAATCGGCAGTCCCGGTCTCGAATAATAATGTGGAACTTTTACAGCTTTTGGATTGTATTGTACAGGCTGAAAAATATACAGAGTTATCATTGAAAGAAACGGTTGATACAATGTTATCTTATGTAAGACAGAAACGTTTTACTAAAGAGCAGTTGTCAGAAGTGTCGTATGCTATAAACGGAGCAACAGCCAAAAAACTAATAGAATGGGGAATAATTTATGAATTTAGATCATGATAAAGAAGCATTTGCCGAACTGATTGCAGGCGCAGCAAAATCCAGTGTGCCAGATATATTGCGGGAAGTAATAAATAATAATGTATATAAAAGGGATTACGAAGATGTCACTATGGGACTGCTTTTTGTTCCGGTGAGTTATGATACGGTAGTTCAAAGTTTACATAAGATTTTGGATAGTAAACTTTGGGATTGAGAAATGTGAATTAATATGATACCTAAGCGTTATGCCCGGAGGCAACAAAATGAGAACAGAAGAAATAACCAAATCAATGGCTACGGCCTATATAGACAGTACAATCAATTCAAATCTTGCTTATCGTCCGGAATTTGTATCCAACGATTACAGACAAGGCAAGAAAGTGTTGGTTTCAATAGATAAGGAACTTAATAATTGTGATGAGTTCTGTATCAGTGTGGCATTTATTAAAATGAGTGGAATAACTCCGCTCCTTATGACACTTAAGGAACTTGAACTCAAAGGAATTCCCGGTAAAATCATAACGACCGATTATCAGATTTTTACCGAACCGAAGGCACTCGATAAGCTTGCGGAACTTAAAAATATTTCTCTTAAAATATACAAGTGTGACCCTTCTAACGATGGATTTCATACGAAGGGATACATATTCCGCAAGGATGAATTATATAGAATCATCATCGGAAGTTCCAATATGACCATAAGTGCAATTACGACCAACAGGGAGTGGAATACGAAAATAGTATCCACGCAGGACGGACAGGTTGCAAAAGATATATTGGATGAATTCAAAGATTTATGGGATGACTCCAAATGCCTTAATTATGATGAGTACATTGACGAGTATAGGCAGAAATACGTAGAACAGCAGATTATAAGAAGACAACAAAGGCAGGCAGCGGCAGAGAACGTTGTTAATCTGGAACGGTATATGTTAAAGCCGAATAAGATGCAGGTGGCATTTATAGATAATCTGATGCGGTTGGTAAATGACGGTGTTGACAGGGCATTGCTATTATCAAGTACAGGTACCGGCAAAACATATGCCTCTGCATTTGCAATGCGCGAACTTGGCTATAAAAAAGTCTTGTTTTTGGTTCATCGTAACCAGATTGCGAAACAGGCAATAAAATCATATCACAAGGTATTCGGAAACAGTGTATCAATGGGTATGATGTCATCTGCACTTGGTCGTATGGAATACGATAAAGATTATATTTTTGCTACCATACAGACATTTGCAAAAGATGAGAATCTGCATAGGTTTGAAAAAACACATTTTGACGCAATAATTTATGATGAGGCACATCATGCTTGTGCGGATAGTTATCGGAAAGTCATGGATTATTTTACGCCGCGATTGTCTCTTGGAATGACGGCAACACCGGACAGAAGGGATGCAGATGTTAAAGGACGTGATATATATGAGGTATTTGGACATAATATTGCGTACGAAATCCGGTTACAGCAGGCTATGGAAGAGGACTTATTGTGTCCGTTCCATTATTTTGGTATAACGGATTTAAATATTGACGATGAAGTTTGTGACACAGATAATTTCAGATTTCTCACATCTGATGAACGTGTAAAATATGTGATGTCGCAGGCCCGGTATTACGGTTACAGCGGAAGCAGGGTTAAGGGACTTATTTTTTGCAGCAGGATTGAAGAAGCTAAAGAATTATCGCGTAAATTCAATGAAAACGGGCTCAGGACGATTGCACTCAGCGGAGCCGACACAGAGGAAACAAGGGCGAATGCGATAGAACGCCTGGCAATGGAAGAGTGCGATGCAACGGAGGTGGTTCAACCGCTTGATTACATCCTGTCCGTTGACATCTTTTCTGAAGGAACCGATATAATCGAGGTTAATCAGGTAATAATGTTGAGACCAACGCAGTCTCCGATTGTGTTTATACAACAGCTTGGACGAGGACTCAGAAAAGCAGAGGGTAAAGAGTATGTGGTTGTTTTGGATTTTATCGGTAATTACAGAAATAATTTTATGATACCGATTGCACTTTCAGGTGACAGGACATATAACAAGGATACCGTCAGACATTATGTAACTGAAGGCTCCAGAATAATTCCGGGCAGCAGTACGCTGCATTTTGATGAGATATCGAAGAAAAAAATATTCAGTTCTATCGACAATGCTAACTTCAGTGATATTAAACTCATTAAAGAGAATTATTTTAATTTGAAGAATAAACTCGGGCACATTCCGGCATTGACTGATTTTGATAAATACGGTGAAATGGATGTGCTTAGAATATTTGATAATAACAGTTTGGGATCGTATTACAAATTTCTTGTGAAATACGACCCGGACTACAAGGTGCGCCTATCGGATGAGAAGGCCCAGGTCATAGAATTCATATCCAAGAAAATTGCCAATGGCAAAAGAGCGCACGAACTTGTGCTTCTCAAAGAAATTTTAAAGGGACAACGGGATCTGATTATTAATATGGCTGATACGCTTCACAGGGAATACGGACTTATTGTCGATAGAAACTGTGCTGAAAATGTCGTCAACATATTTACTAATGAATTCCCGGCAGGAGTGGCGCGCGCAACATATAAGAATTGTGTTCTTATCGAACCGGCACATAATGCTTTTTCAAGGCTGTCGGCGTACGCATCGTTGCTCAATAACAACACCGATTATGAAGCCAGCCCTAAATTCATGGAAATGCTTTCCGATAAAGCTTTTCGTTCGATAATAGAGGAACTGGTTGATTTTGGACTTGCCAGATATGAAAGAGATTACAGAGATTCCGATTCACAAAGCGGATTCGCGCTTTATCGTAAATATACATATGAGGATGTGTGCAGGATACTCAACTGGGCACATAACGAGGTTCCACTCAATATAGGTGGATATAAGTATGATGACAGGACAAAGACTTTTCCGATTTTTATTAATTATGACAAAGCGGATGACATAAGCGATACTACCAGATATGAGGATCACTTTACGACAAGTAACACACTTATAGCTATTTCCAAAAGTGGCAGAACAAGAAAATCAACCGATGTCGTAAATATGCTGGAGGCTAAGCAAAGAGGAATCAAAGTTGAACTTTTTGTGCGAAAGAACAAGGATGATAAGATTTCCAAAGAATTTTATTATCTGGGAAGCATGCAGGCAAAGGGTGTGGCACAGGAATTTGTTATGGCCAACACAGACAAAACAGCTGTTGAGATTGAATGGGAACTTGATGTCCCGGTGCGTGAGGACATATACGAATATATTACTCAGGGATGAAAGAGGTGTGATTTATGAAAACGATACGAGTTGTTGCCGCAGTTATCAAGGCGATGAATGACAATGGCGAGAAAATTATTTTTGCCACGGAACGGGGATATGGCGAGTTCAAAGGCGGATGGGAATTTCCGGGTGGTAAGATTGAACCGGGAGAGACGCCACAGCAGGCGCTATGCCGTGAAATAATGGAGGAACTTGACACGAAAATTCAGGTCGGGGACCTGATAGACACAATAGAATACGATTATCCGGCATTCCATTTGTCGATGGACTGCTTCTGGTGTGAGGTGGTTTCAGGAAATCTTGTGCTTAAAGAGCATGAGGCGGCCAGATGGCTTACATCCGATGAGCTTGATAGCGTGGAATGGCTGCCGGCAGATGTAACATTGATAGATAAGATAAGAACAGGAATGTGAAAAATACCTGTCAAATGAGCCCATTAATATGGTATTGCAGATTTAGAATAACATTCAAAGAACAGACCGCAAGGAGGAAAACCACATGTTATCATCAAATTTATTAAACAGAACAAGTTTTGGATTTTCGGCAGAGAATCCGAAGGGAGAACCAAACGGAGGAAGCAGGGGCAAGGACTGTGAAAAGTTAAGACCATGTATTCAGATTAAACCGCAGGAAGAAGTGGTGCTGTGTGACACGGACGGTCCGGGAATGCTGACACATTTATGGTTTACAGGTTATGTTGGCCATTCATTTATTCTTCGAATCTATTGGGATGGTATGGATGTTCCGTCTGTGGAGGCTCCGATTTCCGCATTTTTTGGATGTGCATATGATGAGAACTTTGCAGACCGGGATGGAAACTATCCGGTGCTGAATTCAAGCTGTATTCTGGTGGCGCCGGGAAGAGGATACAATTGTTACTGGGAGATGCCATTCCGGAAGCATTGTAAGGTGACGATGGAAAATCGTGGCAGCAAGGAAGAAACACTTTTTTACATGATTGAGGGATGGCACGGCGAACTTACAGATACGGACGTATACTTCCATGCAGCGTACAGGCAGGAGCATCCGGTGCAGAAGGGACGTGCTTATACGGTCATCGATGGAATTGAAGGAAGGGGTATATTTGCCGGGCTTTGCTTTGCGGCAGGCATGAATGGCAATAATACATGCTGGGTAGAGGGTGAACCTAAGATGTATCTGGATGGAGACAGATATCCGACAATTAATTACACGGGAACGGAGGATTACTTCTGCGGTTCTTATGGGTTCGGAAATGATATTTTATTGCATAAGTATCAGACCTTCAGCGGACTGTATACGGGGATGTATGCGATTCTGGGTAATGATAGTCAGGAAATGTATAATGGGCAGCAGCGCTTTTTGCTTTATCGTTTTCATGTAAAGGATCCGGTTTATTTTCAAAAATCGTTTCGTATGACCATGGATAATCTCGGCTGGACAGGAGCGAGATATGATGATTACACATCCGTTGCATACTGGTATATGGAAAAACCATCCGGACTGTCTGTAGGGCTGCCGTCCGATGAAGAGATGATTATGAAATAAGGCCGTGCAAAATCAACGGAGCAGGCAGTTCTATATGGCGATTGAATAAGGAGACCAGCTATGAAAAGAAAAGTTATAATTATAATAGCTGCTGTATGTTTGGCACTGGTATGTGGCGGGGTGTTGTTTTACAACATAAGAAAATCCAATTCTGCTTTAGGTGATGACACTCAGAATGAAGACCTTGTTATTGTAGAGCTGAAAATAAGAGAAGACGGCAGCCTGATCTGCGATAAAAAGATTAATTTTGTGAAAAAGGCGACCGATGCAATAGAAGACGTGCTGAAGCATAAATCTTAAGGAGGCTGTTATGAGAATAAGAATTGCTCAGATGGATGACGTTGATGCGGTTGCGGCTGTGGAGAAGGAGTGTTTTCCACCGGCGGAGGCTGCGACGAGGGAGGAATTTGCAGAGAGAATATTACATTATGGCAATCATTTCTGGCTGATGTTTGACGGAGATAAGCTGGCTGCATTTGTGGACGGATTTGTGACGGACGCGCCAGATCTGACCGATGAGATGTATGAGAGAGCCGATATGCATAACGAAGCCGGCGCATGGCAGATGATTTTTGGCGTTAATACAATGCCGGAATATCGTAGAAGGGGGCTTGCGGGTGAATTGATCAGATGTGCGATCGATAATGCCTTAGAGGTGGGAAGAAAAGGACTTGTCCTGACATGTAAGGATGAACTTGTGCATTATGATGCAGGATTTGGATTTAAGGATGAAGGCATAACAGATAAATCCACGCATGGCAATGTTGCATGGCATCAGATGAGACTGGAATTTTAAGGCCTGAGCCTAGAGCGAATATAAATTAAGAGCGCATACTGTCCTGTATGACAATATGCGCTCATATATTATTTCCACTTAAAAGTAATCATTCCGTATACATAGATAAATACGATTGCAACAGGAACCACGAAGCGGAAAAGTGGTTTCATCCAAGGCTTTATTTTCATGCCTTTGCCGGTGTTGGCTTCGGCGATGAAATTGTCCCAGCCCCAGCCGAACTTGTTGCAGCAGAACAGAGCGAGAACAAGCGAGCCAAGAGGAAGAATGGTGGACGATACTATGAAGTCCCAGAAATCAAGCCAGGTTGTACCGGCGGCAAACGGCTCGAATTTAAATACACTGAATCCGAGTGCAGTAGTTAAAGCAAGCAGGAAGATTATGATACCGCATACCAGACATCCCTTTGGTCTGGACCAGCCGGTAAGATCCCGTATCATAGCGAGTATGTTTTCACATACACCGAGCACGGTTGACATCGCTGCAAAAATCATAAACATGAAAAACAGGCTTCCCCATATACGTCCGCCCGACATATTGTTAAATACGGTTGCCATGGTATCAAAGAGGAGACTTGGACCGGCGTTAACTTCGAGACCGTATGTGAAACAAGCCGGGAAAATGATTATACCGGCAAGGATTGCAACAAAAGTATCGAGAAGAATAACATTTACCGATTCGCCCATCAGGGAATGTTCCTTACCTATGTAGCTTCCGAATATGGCCATACCGCCCATGCCGGTGGACAGTGTGAAGAATGCCTGATTCATGGCACCGACCATTACAGAACCGTCGATTTTGGAAAAATCGGGCTTGAGATAAAATGCTAAGCCTTCGGAGGCACCGCTTAATGTAAGACTGTGGATTGCAAGCACAAGCATGAGCACAAGAAGAGCCGACATAATATATTTGGTTACACGCTCCAGGCCACCCTGCAGGTTAAAACATAATATAAAAAAAGCAATTACAACTGTAACGGCCATGAATATTACGTTTACGGAAGGCTCGGAAATCATTGAGCTGAACCCGAGAGAAGCATAATTTCCGGTAAGAAATTTAGCAAAATAGTATATGATCCAGCCTGAGACAACGGTGTAAAATGCCATAAGTGATACATTGCCGGCGAGACAGAACCAGCCGAATACACCCCATTTCTGCTTGGGCTTGGATAACTTCTTATACATATAAATCGGACTTACCTGTGATGCACGACCGACAGAAAATTCCATAACCATCGCCGGGATACCAAGTATCAGAAGACACAGGATGTAGACAAGCATAAAGCTGCCGCCGCCGTTCTGCCCGCACATCCACGGAAATTTCCATACATTGCCGCAGCCGATGGCGCATCCGGCAGAAAGCATAATAAACCCCAGTCTGCTGCCGAGTTTTTCACGTTCCATAAGTAACATTCTCCTTCAAAAAACATTTTAATTTAAGTATACGGCCGCAAGCAGTATTTGTAAAATTAATGATTTTATGGTATACTATCGAAAATATCGTTTGTATGAGGTTGATATGGACATTAATATTTTGAAAACATTTGTAGCAGTGTGCGAACATTCCGGATTTTCTGCGGCGGCAGAGAAACTGGGATATACGCAGTCGACAGTATCGTCACAGATAAAAATGCTTGAGAAAGAGCTGCAAACAGTGCTTTTTGACAGGTATTATCACAGAATATCGCTTACATCCGATGGCATTGTTGTGCTTGGTTATGCCAGGAATATCCTTAATGCACATGAGAAGATGCTTACCGATATTAACGGATGCGGTCAGATTGACGGAGATATAAGGCTTGCCATGTCAAGTTCGGTCGCTAACCGATACTTCGGCAGGGAGTATCTTGGATTCAGAAGACAATACCCGGGAATCAGGCTTACGATTACAGAATGCGGCACCGAGAAGATGTTTGACATGCTTAGGAAAAATGAAGCGGACCTGGTATTCACACTCGATTCGCATATATATGAGTCAGAGTTTGAGATATGTGCGGAAAGAATGGAGAGGGCACATTTCGTGGCATCGGCAGAAAATCGACTTGCGCATATACAGCATCTGAATGTGTATGATGTAATAGAAGAACCGTTTATACTTACAGAGCATGGAATGAGTTACAGAAGGCTCCTTGATGAAAAGCTGGCCTCGGCATCATATGAAATCAAACCGGTGCTTGAAGCGGGGAATCCGTTACAGATATGTGCAATGGTGGAGGGAAGCGGACTGCTGTCTTTTCTGCCCGATTTTATTACGGATGGCTATGTTAAGGATGGCAGACTTGTGTACCTGCCGGTTGATGACTGCGATATTCAGGTGTGGACACAGTTGCTGATACATAAGAATAAATGGCGTTCACCGGCGCTGGATGCTTTTATTACATATTATAAGAAAATAATAGAAAAAAGTGAGGATTAACAATGCAGAAAGGATCAAATTCCAACATTACGGAAAATACACAGAAACTGTTAGTGGAAAACAGAGGTGTATTAAAAAACAAAATATTCCTGTACCTTACGGAATTTTTTGCGGGAATGTCGGTTATGGCGGTAGAACTCGGAGCGAGCAGGCTTCTTGCTCCGTATTTCAGTTCATCGCAGATAGTCTGGACGATTATCATAGGCACGATCATGATTGCCATGGCGCTCGGAAATATATACGGAGGAAAGAGCGCGGATAAATCGCCCAACCCTGACAAATTATACGGCAGGATACTCATCGCGGCAGTATGGATAGCCCTGATTCCGGTTGCCGGCAAGTATATTGTGCTTGGAATATCGGCACTGCTTATTTTTACGGTGAATAATAATTTCCTTATCATAGCTGCATTCTGTGCATGTATGGTAATATTTGTTTTTCCGCTCTTCTTATTGGGGACGGTTACACCGTCGTTGGCCAAATACTCCGTAAGCAGTCTTGACGACAGCGGCAGAACGGTCGGAACACTTGGAGCATTTAACACGATTGGAAGCATTATCGGAACATTTGTGCCGACATTTGTGACAATTCCGGCGGTCGGAACATCAATAACATTCCTTATTTTTGCAGGTATATTGATCGTACTTTCGGTGATATATTTTGTGAGCAGCCGTGTCGGATATAAGAAAATCATCATATCCGGAGTTATCTTCGTGTCATGCTGTGTATTCGGACATGGAGACTCATTCGCATTCTGGCAGAAAGATCTTACATATGAAGGTGAGTCAATATATAATTATCTTCAGGTTTCTGAAGATGATAAACAGGTGTCACTGTCAACCAATGTATTGTTCGGTGTCCAGTCAGTGTATATGAAAGATGATACTCTGACCGGATTGTATTATGATTACGCAATGGCGGCACCTCTTATGGTTCCGGATAAGAATCCTGACAGTATGGAGGTGCTTATCCTCGGAATGGGAACCGGAACATATGCGACACAGTGCCGTAAATATTTTGGCGACATGAACATCGAAGGTGTGGAGATTGATGAAAAAATAACGAAACTGTCAAGAAAATATTTTGCACTTCCGGATGATATCAACGTGACGACATATGACGGACGGGCATTTCTTAATGCATCCGACAGAAAATACGACGTTATTATGGTGGATGCTTACCAGGATATAACGATCCCTTTTCAGATGTCATCGGTCGAGTTTTTCAGGCTTGTTAAATCACATCTGAATGAGAACGGAGTCATGGTCGTCAACATGAACATGAGAGGAAATGATGACGGTGACATCAATCAGTATCTTGCAGATACCATTTCGTCGGTCTTTGGCAATGTGTACACGGTTGAGGTTGACAATTCAACCAACCGCGAGCTGTTTGCATCTGATAATAATGATATGATGGGTGTGCTAAATGATAACATATCCGGAATAAAGGACGCAGACCTCCGTTTTATGATGAATAAGGTAAGAGACAATAGTATCGCATACAATGCGGGAAAGCTCATAATGACGGATGACAATGCACCGGTGGAACTTCTGGGAATGAAGGTTATAGATAAAATAATCCGTGATGAAGTGGCATATTATAAAGAGATTTTTGACGAAAACGGTGTGCAGGGTGTGATTGACGCACTATGAAATTGCTGTTAAAATAATGTACATATAGTTTACTATGGAGAGGCGGGAATATTGTGAGAAAAATGAGTGTACCAAAGATTGTTTTTATGTGCATATTTGCACTAATCGGAATAATTTGTATATTGTATGGACTTAAAGTCCACAGTGCCGGATATGGCTCGGCTTTTTTTGCGGTGTGGCTTGCATTGGGAATATTTTTTATATTCTGTACATGGGCAGTGTGGTTTGGTTTATGGATGCGCCTGCCGAAGTGGTTCAGGATAGCATTTATTGCACTGTGTGCGGTATGCCTTGGTTTTTTTGCGGTAATAGAGGCGTGTATAGCCAGCCGGATCAATTCTAAGGGCGAAGATAATCTGGATTACATAATCGTGCTTGGCGCAATGATCCGGGAAGACGGCCCGAGTTCGATCCTCAAGGCGAGACTTGACAGTGCGATAGAATACCTTGATTGCAATCCGGGTACTAAATGCATAGTGTCCGGCGGACAGGGATATGATGAACCTTGCTCGGAAGCGGAAGGAATGAGAAAGTATCTTGTAGAAAAAGGTATTGATGAATCAAGAATCATTATGGAACCTGATTCCATGAATACGATCCAGAACATACGAAACAGCAAGGCAATCATAGATAATGACAATGCAAAAGTCGGGATCGTTACCAGTAAATTCCATGTGTACCGTGCTGTCAAAATAGCCGAAAAGCAGGGATTTAAGAACGTAAGCGGAATATCGGCATATGTTGTCGCGTCATATATGCCAAGTAATATGTTCAGGGAATTTTTTGGTGTGGTTAAGGACACTTTGCAGGGAAATATGTAAATTTAAGAGGACTTAAGGATGCGGGCAGGTTTAAATGTTTTGAAGTATATAGCGGTTTTTATTATGACGGTGGCAGCAGCAACGGCACTTCTGGTGGCAGCAGCTCTTATCCCGCGGGATGCAATCAGAAATAATATGACCGAATCGGCAGAATTCCTAAAGGACGGCGAACTCTTCGGCGAGAAGATTAAGGGCGTGGATGGCAGTAAAATAGACCGTTATGCTGATTCGATACTGCTTGGCATTGCATATCAATATGATAGCGGGCATCCGCTTGAATCGGTTATGAAATCTGCATATTATTACACTGAATATCAGAATGAGAATGTGAATCTTTATGATGCAGTTACCGGGGAATATGAGGCAAATCAGCAATACATGCGCTATTGGCATGGAAGCATTGCGGTTGTAAGACCGCTTATGATGTTTTTTAATATACAGCAGATATACATTATCAATGCAGTTATAATTGCCGGATTAACAGCATGGCTTATGGTTATACTCATCAGAAACAAAGCATATCTGCCGGCTGTGGCAGTCGCGTGCGGACTGATACTTACATCATCCTGGTATGTGCCGATGTCCCTGGAATATACATGGACATATATAATTATGCTTTTTGCATCGTGTATAGGGACGCTTAGAGCATTTAAAGGAAACATGAGAGATACGGGATTGTTCTTTATGATAACCGGAATGATAACTTCGTATATGGATTTTCTTACAACAGAGACCTTGACACTTCTGGTTCCGCTCCTGCTGATAATATGGATTGATATCCGTAACAAAGGACATGCCGATGTGAAGAAAATACTGAAATCCGTATTGTTCTGGAGCATCGGATATATCGGAATGTGGCTTATGAAATGGGGTCTTGCGGCAGTAATCCTCCGCGAAAATGTCATGCCGTATATTACCGGGCATGTGCGCGAGAGACTTGGCGGGGACATAGGCATCGCACCATGGCGGTATTATGTTGGCGCGGTGACCCGCAATATACGTCATCTTTTTCCATGGGAATACGGACCGGCCGGAATTGCCGGAGGAGTATTTATCATTCTTGGCGCAATATACACAGGATATGTTTATAAGCGAAAAAATATCAATAAGCGCAATATTTATATATACTTAATTCTTGCAATAATTCCGTATATAAGGTATATTGTATTACATAACCATTCATATGTGCACTCTTTTTTTACTTACAGGGCACAGATGGCTACGATAATGGCGGTGGTTTTGATTGTGGGCGAGACTGCCGGATTCAGACATAACACTTAATCTTAAGATGATATAAGTCATTTTAGATAAATATTTATAACGGAGGTTTATATGAACTCAGAAATAAGAGCGAGGAAAAAGAAATTTGCAGCACTTGTAACGGTGGTGATGCTCGTTATGTGCAATGTAATGCCTGCCTTTGCGGCAACACACACTGCGGATGAATGGATGACATACGGGTCATTTAACTGGACAGAGGATTATTATGTTAATCCGGGCGATGAAATCCAGATATCGGGTACGCATACATTGTATGAATATGCTTATTATCAGATTGCATATTATGATGATAACAACAATCAAATCAAAGATGTGAAAAGCTATACTGCAGATGAGCAATATGATGACGGTGGTTATTATTTTGCACATAATGTTTTTGATTATTCCGACATTATGGGAGAATCAGACAAATCCAGATTGTTTAAGAACTGGAAGGTAACAGATGTATATAAGTCGGGTGGCTACGGTGGACATGTATATCTTACGGCACAATTTTATGATGAATTGAATGTAGTATATCATCTCCCGGAAGGAGCCGTTAATTCGCCGGATAATCTTTCAACATACCCACAGGGCAAGAGCGATATCATACTTGGGAATGCGTCAATGGAAGGATACACATTTGACGGATGGTATCTGGATGCGGAATTTAAGCTGCCGACAGCATCGATTGATGCCACACAGACGGGAACGGTTCATTTATATGGAAAATTCAAGCCGGCAGTTTATGATATCTCATATGAACTTAATGGCGGAACCAATGATGCCGGTAATCCTGCCACATACACATACGGAATCGGAGTGACTGAATTCAAGCCGGCTGTCAAGGAAGGATACACATTTGACGGATGGTATCTGGATGCGGAATTTAAGCTGCCGACAGCATCGATTGATGCCACACAGACTGGAGAAGTTGTACTCCATGCCAAATTCACCCTTAATCCTCCGGTAGATCCCGGAGACGGGGAAGAACCTGGAGCTGGGGAAGAACCTGGAGACGAGGAAAATCCTGAAAAAGATGAGAAACCGGAGAATCCCGGAAATACCGAGACACCGACGGATAATGACCCGAAACTCGGTGAAGATAATATAACAGTTCTTCTTACAGGACTTACGGGACTTGCAGGACTTGGTATTTTTACCATGACATTAAAGAGACGCCGTAAGAGTGAGAGAGAATAGAAATTGATACAAAAGGAGCATACGGATGGAAACTGAACACAAGAGGCGCGTGCGTTACAAGGGCAAATATCCGAGAAAATTTGAAGAAAAATATAAGGAACTGCAGCCTGACAAATATAAGGATACGGTAGCGCATGTAATCAGCAAGGGCAACACCCCGGCCGGAATGCATATTTCGATAATGGTTAATGAAATTCTGGACGTTCTGGATATAAAACCAGGACAGACGGGATTTGATGCGACGTTGGGATATGGTGGGCACACAAGGGCTATGCTTGAGAAACTTGAGGGCAGCGGCCATATGTATGCCACGGATGTCGATCCGGAAGAGTCGGCAAAGACTCGTGAACGACTTGATAAGCTCGGTTTCGGAAGTGATATCCTTACAATTAAGTTACAGAATTTCTGTACGATAGACGAAATTGCCAAGGAAGCCGGTGGTTTTGATTTTATCCTGGCTGACCTTGGAGTGTCGTCGATGCAGATAGATAATCCGCAGCGCGGTTTCACATTTAAAACCGACGGACCGTTAGATCTGAGACTGAACCAGCAATGCGGCATCAGTGCGGCAGAACGACTTGACAATATTTCGCGTGATGAACTGGCGGGTATGTTATATGAGAACTCAGATGAGCCCTACTGTGACGAAATTGCAGAGGCAATAACGGATGAAATCCGTAAGGGTCACAGAATAGATACGACTTTTAAACTTCGTGAAATAATAGAAAATACACTTTCTTTTATACCGGAGAAGGAGCGCAAAGACACGGTTAAGAAAACCTGCCAGCGCGTCTTTCAGGCATTGAGAATAGATGTCAACCATGAATATGAGGTTCTCTATGAATTTATGGAGAAACTTCCGGGTGCATTGAAACCGGGCGGAAGAGCAGCAATCCTGACATTCCATTCCGGTGAGGACAGAATAGTGAAAAAAGCACTAAAAGATGGTTTTAAGAATGGTGTGTATTCGGATTATTCCAAGGACGTTGTGCGGCCTTCTGCTAAGGAGTGCGCCGAAAACGCAAGGGCACATTCGACTAAAATGCGCTGGGCAATGAAAAGTAAATAACAGACTTTAACACAAAGAACCGGTACAGTTTCATGCGTACCGGTTCTTTTAATGCGTCTTGAGGTATTTTTTCTATCCGAATATGCTTTCGATGAGTTCTTCCCTTACAGAATCGTAGTGCGGGCCGACGAGACCGAAATCCATTTCCTTATATGTCCAGACCGCGCGGCCGATGCCGTACTTGTGGAATACGGAATTGATGTCGTGGAACCATCTTACGGTATCCTCAGCCGGAGCCTGATCGATGACACCATACTCGCCGCAATAGAGCGGGACATTCAATTTCTCGGCGGCTTTGATAGCGTCGTCAAAAAGTATCTCAAAGAAATCCGGGCCAAGTTCCTTAAGCCTGCTGTTTTCCTCGGCAAGTGCGCCGGTCATTGCGCTTGGCATGCTGTGGCTGATGCGCATGTATTCGTCAAAATCACCCGGATATCCGATATGAAAATCCTTTGGCATGTCCTGAACCCAGTGAGCAGCCTGATGTGTAAAAATAAGCGGCTCGTAGCAGTGAAAATTATAAACAATATTTTCGTCAACAGGCGGCAGAAGTTTTTTAATGGATGTAACGGCATTGTAGCCGACACCACCATAGAGAATTCTGGCCGTCGGGGCATATTCGCGGATTACCTTGACAGCACGGGCCGATAATTCGTTCCACTCATCAACAACGTTAAAGGACGCGACTTCATTAAGAAGCTCAAACATCACTATGTCCGCATCCTTGGCAAAACGGCTTATGATTTTTTTCCAAAGATTAAGAAAACGTTCCTGCAGTTCTTCGTTGTGGAAGAAATCCTTTGAATAGTCCTGGTCATCAAAAATATATCCGGGTGTTTTGTGCAGGTCCAGCACCATATTCAAATTGTATTTACGGCACCACGAAATACAGTCCTCGATATGCCTGTATCCCTCTTCGATGTCACCGCCTTCTTCTGTCTCAACATTCTCGTAATCAAGCGGCAGCCTGACATGGTCAGCACCCCAGCCTGCAATTTTTTTAATATCATCTTCAACGATGAACGTATCGAGATGATGTTTGTCGAGCGGCCCCTGTGAAAGCCAGCCTCCGAGATTAATTCCTCTTTGAAATCCTTCCAATCTTCGCATGATAAACCCTCCTGTAAAATATTTTTTATTGTGATTTCAAGATAACACCTTTCTGACATAAAAAATAATAAAATATTGTTTTTATTATCAAAATATTGTGATAATATATAGAAAAAGAATGGAGGTTTTCTTATGAGCCGGAAGTCTGAGCGTGAACTTGTAGTCCGTCAGTTCATACAGCGTGAGGAAGAAATTTATCATCCCGGATATGATACCGAACTGAATTTTTACGAGGGCGTAAGTGACGGAAGAATTACAGATGTGTATATGGAACTTAATGACGGCTACGGCGAGGTCGACAGTCCGGTGCGCGGGGTCCTTTCCACCAACAAAATCCGTAATCTGCGTTATCACATAATAGTTACGATTGCCATGATATCGCGTTTCTGTATCGAAAAAGGCATGGAACAGATAGAAAGCTATGCTCTCAGCGATTATTATATAAGGCAGCTTGATGAGACGGACACAGAGGCCGGTCTTCGCAGCCTGCACCGTGAGTGTGTTATAGATTACTCCACCCGTATGCGCAACCTGAGGCGCAGCCATGTAAATTCCATCCATTGCATCAAAGCAATGGATTATATCCAGAATCATCTTCATGAAAATATAAGCCTGGAATCTGTCGCTGCCGCTGTCGGCCTTGAGAAAACATATTTCTGCCGGTTGTTCACCCGGTCCGTGGGAATGGGTTTCCCTCACTATGTGATGCAGGAAAAAATAAAGGTCGCCTGCCGTATGCTTGAGCATTCGGAATATAATTGTACCGAGATATCAGAATTCCTTGCATTTTCATCAGGCGCATATTTCGGCCATATTTTCAAGAAAATCACAGGCCTCACACCGACGCAGTACCGCCGCCGCTCATATGGCAAACACTGGAGCAGATGACAGCGCGCGGGTACAGGGAGAGAAAACCCGCCGCGTGAATTATCACTCCAACAGCTCCACCCAGATCCCATAACATAAAAATTCCCGGCATAAGACCTTCAGCGGCTGTTTGCACACGCCGGTGCTTAATCCGCCGAAGGCGGATTTCTAGCATCCGTTGCGCGTGCAACCAATGTCATTAAGTTAAGAAAACAAAAAAAGTATTGACAAGCAGAATAATTTGT
>ERZ779840.347-NODE-347-length-56847-cov-13.356195_pt1 | contig 56847 bp, 55 predicted proteins | sample MGYA00511561_ERZ779840 | MGnify/ENA primary metagenome ERZ779840 (study PRJEB29588, sample SAMEA2162036) | human gut metagenome | biome: human gut; feature: human-associated habitat; material: faeces | place: Denmark | collected 2008/2010 ...
GTGCTAAAGAGCTTCTTTGTATCAGAGTTATGGGTGGTTCAACCAGAAGATATGCAAGTATCGGTGACGTCATCGTTGCTTCTGTAAAAGATGCAACACCAGGCGGTGTTGTAAAGAAGGGTGATGTCGTTAAGGCTGTTGTAGTTCGTACAGTAAACAGCACTCGTCGTCCTGATGGATCCTACATCAAGTTTGATGAGAATGCAGCCGTTATCATCCGTGACGACAAGACACCAAGAGGTACACGTATCTTTGGACCAGTCGCAAGAGAGTTGAGAGATAAGCAGTTCATGAAAATTGTTTCATTAGCACCGGAAGTATTATAAGGAGGGTATCGACAATGGCAACAAGTAAGATTAAAAAAGGCGATACCGTAAAAGTAATCGCCGGTAAAGATAAAGGCCGTGAGGGCAAAGTAACATCCGTTAAGGATGGCAAGGTTATTATCGAGGGAATCAACCAGGTAACAAAGCATACAAAGCCAAATCAGGCAAATCCTCAGGGCGGCATCGTTCAGAAGTCAGCTCCTCTGGATATTTCAAACGTAATGTATGTGAGCAAGGGAAAGGTTTCCCGTGTTGGCTTTAAGGTAGAGGATGGCAAGAAGGTCCGCTACGCAAAAGCAACAGGTGAAGTAATCGACTAATAACTGGAAAGGAGGCAATCTAACGTGGCTCGTTTAAAAGAAATGTATAACAACGAAATCGTTGATGCAATGACCAAGAAATTTGGTTATCAGAATATAATGCAGGTACCTAAGCTCGAGAAGATCGTAGTAAATATGGGTGTCGGCGAAGCAAAAGAGAACTCCAAGATTTTGGATTCTGCAATTGCTGATTTGGAAAAGATCACAGGTCAGAAGGCCGTTACAACAAAGGCAAAGAATTCTGTCGCAAACTTCAAGATTCGTGAGGGAATGCCAATCGGATGTAAGGTAACACTCCGTGGTGAGAAAATGTATGAGTTCCTGGATCGTCTTGTAAACCTCGCACTGCCACGAGTTCGTGACTTTAGAGGTGTTAACCCGAATGCATTCGATGGTAGAGGAAACTACGCTCTCGGTATTAAGGAGCAGCTGATCTTCCCTGAGATCGAGTATGATAAGGTTGACAAGGTCAGAGGTATGGACATTATCGTTGTAACTACCGCTGAGACTGATGAAGAAGCTCGTGAATTATTGGCACAGTTCGGTATGCCATTCAAGAAGTAAGGAGGGAATCTCATGGCTAAGACTTCTATGAAAGTTAAGCAGCAGCGTAAGGCAAAGTTCTCTACAAGAGAATATAGTCGTTGCAGAATTTGTGGTCGCCCACATGCTTATTTAAGAAAATACGGAATCTGCAGAATTTGCTTCCGTGAATTAGCATACAAGGGACAGATCCCAGGCGTGAAGAAAGCAAGCTGGTAAGGAGGTAAAACAAGATGATGACGAGCGATCCAATTGCAGATATGCTTACAAGAATCCGTAATGCGAACACTGCAAAGCATGATACAGTAGATGTACCAAGCTCAAAGATGAAGATCTCTATCGCAGAGATCCTTCTCAAAGAGGGTTATATCAAGAAGTTTGACGTGAATGAAGTTGACGGGATCAAGACAATTCATATCACATTAAAATATGGCGCAGACAAGAACGACAAGATTATTACCGGTCTCAAGAGAATTTCTAAGCCGGGTCTTAGAGTTTATGCTGGCAAAGATGAGCTTCCAAAGGTTCTTGGAGGACTTGGAATTGCTATCATTTCTACCAACAAGGGTGTAATGACAGACAAGGAAGCTAGAAAAGAAAACGTTGGCGGTGAAGTACTGGCATTTATCTGGTAGTCATACCAGATAGTCAGCCACCCATTAAACCAAGAATATGGAGGTGCACGGCATGTCACGAATCGGAAAAATGCCTATCGCGGTACCGGCTGGTGTAACAGTTGATATTGCAGAAAATAATAAAGTGACTGTAAAGGGACCAAAGGGAACACTTGAGAGAGTGCTTCCGGCAGAGATGGAGATTAAGAAAGAGGGAGACGAGATCATCGTTAACCGTCCAAACGATCTTAAGAAGATGAAATCTCTCCATGGTCTTACAAGAACTCTGATCAACAACATGGTTGTTGGTGTAACAGAGGGATATGAGAAGAAGCTCGAAGTTAACGGTGTTGGTTACAGAGCTGTAAAGAAGGGAAAGCTTCTTACGCTGTCCCTGGGATACTCTCATCCGGTAGAGATGGAAGATCCTGAAGGAATCGAAGTTGTAGTTGAGGACGCTAACACACTGGTTGTTAAGGGAATCGACAAGGAAAAGGTTGGCCAATACGCTGCTGAAATCAGAGAAAAGAGAGCTCCGGAGCCTTATAAGGGTAAGGGTATTAAGTATGCTGATGAAGTAATCAGACGTAAGGTTGGTAAGACCGGTAAGAAATAATATAAAGGAGTGAAAATACGATGATTAAAAAGCAGTCAAGAAGTGATGTTCGTGTGAAGAAACACATGAAGGTTCGTAATCGTCTTTCAGGCACAGCCGAGAGACCACGTTTAGCTGTATTTAGAAGCAATAATCATATGTACGCACAGGTTATTGATGATACCGTAGGAAATACTCTGGTTTTCGCTTCTACCCTTCAGAAAGATGTGAAGGACGGTCTTGAGAAGACAAATAACGTAGATGCAGCAGCAAAGCTTGGTGAGATCATCGCCAAGAAAGCTTTAGATAAAGGAATTAACACAGTAGTATTTGACCGTGGCGGTTTTGTATATCAGGGCAAGGTAAAAGCTTTGGCTGAGGCAGCCAGAGAAGCAGGCTTGAATTTCTAAGATTAGGAGGAGAACTCATGAAACGTACAATTATTGACCCAAGCCAGTTAGGTGAGCTGGAAGATAATGTAGTAACGATTAAGCGTGTAACCAAGGTAGTTAAGGGTGGACGTAATATGAGATTTACTGCATTAGTAGTAGTTGGCGATAAGAACGGACATGTAGGTGCTGGTCTGGGTAAGGCCACAGAGATTCCTGAGGCTATCCGTAAAGGAAAAGAAGCTGCAGAGAAGAACCTTGTTGAAGTTCCTATCGATGAGAACGGAAGTGTGCCACATGACTTCAATGGTAAGTTCGGCAGTGCATCTGTATTGATTAAGAAGGCTCCAGAAGGTACTGGAATCATCGCCGGTGGTCCGGCGCGTGCCGTACTTGAGCTTGCAGGATACAAGAACATTCGTACAAAGTCTCTTGGTTCAAACAACAAGCAGAACGTTGTACTTGCAGCAATCGAGGGACTTAAGAACCTTAAGACTCCTGAGGAAGTTGCAAAGGCTCGTGGTATTTCTGTAGAAGAGCTGTTAGGCTAAAAGGAGGATCAAAATGGCAGGAAAGTTAAAGGTTACATTAGTGAAATCTACGATCGGTGCCATTCCAAAGCATCGTGCAACAGTGGAAGCACTCGGCTTAAAGAAACTCAATAAGTCTGTTGAGCTTCCTGACAATGATGCAGTCAGAGGAATGATCTGGCATGTAAAGCATCTTGTAAAGGTAGAAGAGATCTAAACAGGATATATGTCAAACGAAAGAAATGTCTCATAAATATGGGGCATTTTTTTTGTTTAGGATTGAGCCTAAAATTTGGACCTAAAATAATAAAAAATTCTTTTCAATCAGAGAATTATATGTTATAGTATATGATGTGTCATTTTACAGACACGTGTAACAATTGCGAGGGTAAATGAGATCACCGTTCTCATTTAAGGGGTATTGGTCATACCCTGTGTCGGAATCGGTCAATCCGCAAAATGGCCGGGAAAGCGCACAGCCCGTTAGTATTTATAATCAGGAGGTAATTACAATGAATTTATCAACACTCAGACCAGCAGAAGGCTCAAAGCAGAGCAACAATTTCAGAAGAGGCCGTGGCCATGGGTCAGGAAACGGTAAGACAGCAGGTAAGGGACATAAGGGTCAGAAGGCTCGTTCAGGCGCACCACGTCCAGGTTTCGAGGGTGGTCAGATGCCACTGTACAGACGTATTCCTAAGAGAGGTTTCACAAACATCAACTCTAAGGAAATCGTTGCAATCAATGTAGATAAGCTTAACAAGTTTGAAGATGGTGCAGTCGTTACTGTAGCTTCTTTGCTTGAGGCAGGTGTTATCAGTAATCCTAAGGATGGAGTTAAGATACTCGGAAATGGAGAATTAACTAAGAAGCTCACAGTTCAGGTAAATGCATTCAGTAAGAGTGCTGCTGAGAAGATCGAAGCTCTTGGTGGAAAAGCTGAGGTGATCTAAGGATGTTCGAAACAGTCCGCAATGCATTTAAGATTAAGGATTTGAGAAAAAAGATCCTTTACACATTCTTCATTCTTGTTGTAGTGCGTATCGGATGCCAGCTTCCAATCCCGGGCGTAGATGCTGACTATATTTCACAGTGGTTTGCAGATCAGAACTCCCTGGATTTCTTTAATCAGTTGACCGGTGGTTCTTTTGAGAGAATGTCTATTTTCGCATTGAACATTACACCGTATATCACATCTTCCATTATTTTACAGCTGCTCACGATCGCAATTCCTCGTCTCGAGGAGCTGCATAAGGACGGCGAAGAGGGAAGAAAGAAAATCTCTGAGTATACGAGATATGTAACAATCGCACTTTCTCTGATGGAGAGTGCTGCTATGGCGATCGGCTTTGCAAGTCAGGGTCTGTTGACCAGTGGTGCTACTTTTACATCCATCACAGTTTGTATCGTATCCATGACAGCAGGTTCTGCTCTTCTGATGTGGCTTGGTGAGCAGATTACAGAACACGGTGTAGGAAATGGTATCTCTATTATCCTGTTATACAACATCGTATCCCGTATGCCTGAGGATATGAGCACATTGTTCAATAAGTTCGTAAAGAACGCAACAACAACAGTAAACAGTCTGCTTGCAGCTGTTATCATTATTGGTGTACTGGTAGGCATGGTTGTATTCATTATCTATCTTTCCGATGGTGAGAGAAGAATCAGCGTACAGTATTCCCAGAAGACCAGAGGTCGTAAGCTTGTTGGTGGTCAGTCATCTCACATTCCACTGAAGGTCAACACCGCAGGCGTTATCCCAGTGATCTTTGCAGGTTCTCTGTTCTCTATGCCGATCGTTATTGCAAACTTTGCAGGTGTTCAGCCGGCATCCGGTGCCGGGGCATCACTTTTCCAGAAATTCCTGAAGGTGCTGAACCAGAATGCATGGTGTAATTTAGAGAGCTGGGGCGAGTTTAAGTACACATTAGGTCTTGTCGTATATATTGTATTGATCATCTTCTTTGCATACTTCTATACATCAATCACCTTCAATCCACAGGAGATTGCCATGAATATGAAGAAGCAGGGTGGATTTATTCCGGGTATCCGTCCGGGTAAGCCGACGATGGATTACCTGACCAATGTACTCAACAGCATCATCTTTATCGGTGCAGCCGGTCTGTCCTTTGCATCCTTTGTTCCGATCTTTGTATCCGGTGCATTTGGTGCAGACGTATCCTTCGGTGGTACATCTATGATCATTATCGTAGGTGTTGTCATCGAGACACTGAAACAGATCGAGTCACAGATGCTGGTTCGTCATTACAGAGGCTTTATCAGCGAGTAATCACTGCAGCAGTTTTTGCGATGATATATGTATGAGGTGAAAGTGAAGTGTTACCTGGCTTTTGCCCAGGCATCGAAAAGGGTAAATCGGGATCTCCTGTATCCGTGCACAGCCACTGTACGGATGCGGGAGATTTTTTTGTATAATTGTTCGGATGTGTGTATTGTATCACCGGATAATTTTGGGTATAATAGAAAAGATTTACGATAACAGGAACGACGGGTCTGTTGAAATAAGATCTGTTTTAATAGGGGAAATGAGGTACAAAATGGAGAAACCAATCTTATATATAGTAATACCCTGCTATAACGAGGAAGAAGTACTTCCGATCACCAGCGGGGAATTTCTGGCAAAGATCAATGAGCTGGCAGGAAAAGGCAGGATTTCAGATGAAAGCCGTGTTCTTTTTGTCAATGACGGCAGTAAGGACCGCACCTGGGAGATCATTACAGAGCTGGCTCAGAAGGACGAACACTTTATCGGAATATCCCAGAGCCGGAACCGTGGTCATCAGAATGCCGTGCTGGCGGGGCTCATGGAGGCGAAGGACAAGGCCGATATTACGATATCCATTGACTGTGATGGACAGGATGATATCAATGCCATGGATAACATGGTAGATGCTTATCTGGATGGATGCGAGATTGTTTACGGAGTCCGGAGCAAAAGGGACACGGATACATTTTTTAAACGTTTTACCGCAGAGGGTTTTTATAAGCTGCTCAATGCCATGGGGGCAGAGGTTGTATACAATCATGCGGATTACCGTCTGGTTTCCTCAAGGGTGCTGCAGGAGTTTTCCGATTTTAAGGAAGTAAACCTCTATCTTCGTGGGATGTTTCCACTGGTTGGCTTTAAGAGCACCAGTGTATACTATGAACGCCATGAGCGCATTGCAGGAGAAAGCCATTATCCTCTGGGCAAAATGCTGGGACTTGCCTTTGATGGCATTACCAGTCTGAGTATAAAGCCGATCCGCATTATCACAGGGATCGGAACCTTTATCTCCCTGCTGAGCTTTCTGGCGATCATATGGACTTTTATTATGTTTTATATGAAGCACAGCGTAGTGGGATGGGCAAGTACCATCAGCATTATCTGCTTTATCGGCGGCGTGCAGCTTATTTGTCTGGGTGTACTGGGCGAATATATTGGCAAGATCTATATGGAAGTAAAGCACAGACCGAGATATATTATCAGCGAACGCACCTGGGAGAAAAAGGAACGATGATCCTTTTGTGTCGCCCTATTATAGAAGTGCCGTAGAATGCCGTAAAAAACGGTTGAAAAATAAACCACCTTGGGGTATCATATACTATGAACGTTTTTTGAGACGTAAGGGTATGATGTAAGTGAAAGGAGAATATATTCATGAAGATTATTATGTTGGGGGCACCTGGTGCCGGAAAAGGAACACACGCTGGCAAGATTTCAGAGAAGTATGGCATTCCTCATATTTCTACCGGTGATATTTTCCGTGAGAATATCAAAAACGGTACAGAGCTTGGAAAGAAAGCAAAGGGTTATATGGATGCCGGCGAGCTTGTTCCGGATGAGCTTACCTGTGATCTCGTTGTTGACAGAATTCATCAGGACGATGCCAAGAACGGTTATGTACTGGATGGATTCCCAAGAACAATCCCACAGGCAGAGGCTTTGACAAAGGCTCTGGCAGCTACCGGCGAGAAGGTTGATTATGCGATCGAGATCAACCTTGACGATCAGGTTATTATCGACAGAATGAGTGGCAGAAGAGTCTGCTCATGTGGTGCAACCTATCATATTGTAAATATTCCTCCAAAGAAAGAGGGAATTTGTGATAAATGTGGAAAAGAGCTTGTGATCCGTAAGGACGATGAGCCGGAGACAGTAAAGAAGAGACTGGAAGTTTATCATAAACAGACAGCTCCGTTGATCGATTATTATAAAAACGAAGGCATCCTTCGTGTCATCGATGGAACTACAGGATTAGAGCAGGGCTTCAAGGATATCTGTGCAATCCTGGATCAGAAATAACATCACACCGGCGGATTTCCAGCCGTGTCGGCGCGACGACTAAAAATTCATTATTATAGATGAGGAAAGAAGGCATACTATGTCAGTTACAATTAAATCAGAACACGAGATCGAGCTTATGAGAGAGGCCGGAAGGATTTTATCCATCGTTCATCAGGAGATGGAAAAGATCATCCGCCCGGGTATCTCGACGATGGACATTAACCGGAAAGGTGAGGAAGTGATCCGCAGTTATGACTGCATCCCGTCCTTCCTGAATTATCAGGGGTATCCGGCATCCATCTGTGTATCCGTTAATGACGAGGTCGTTCACGGGATTCCAAACAAAAAGAGAATCCTGAAGGAGGGCGATATTGTCAGTCTTGATGCAGGTGTTATCTATAAGGGATATCATTCCGATGCGGCCAGAACCCATGGGGTTGGTCAGATATCCGAGGAGAATCAGCGTCTCATTGATGTGACCCGTCAGAGCTTTTTTGAGGGCATCAAGTTTGCAAAGGCAGGCAATCATCTGTTTGAGATTTCCAAGGCAGTTCAGGATTATGCCGAGGCAAACGGATATGGAGTCGTACGTGATCTGGTTGGTCATGGTGTTGGAGAAAATCTTCATGAGGATCCACAGATTCCAAACTACAAACCGATCGGCAGAGGTATGAAGCTTCGTCCGGGTATGACATTGGCGATCGAGCCGATGATCAATATGGGCACCTGGGAGGTATGGGTGCTGGAGGATGACTGGACAGTGGTTACACAGGATTCTCTGAATTCCGCACATTATGAAAATACGGTCCTGATCACCGAGGGAGAGCCTGAGCTCTTATCCTATCCGGAATGGGATCACAATTATGAAACAATCAAGGCGTAAGAATGGAGGAAATATGTCAAAGGAAGATGTAATTGAAATTGAAGGTATCGTAGTGGAGAAGCTGCCAAACGCAATGTTTAAGGTAGAGCTGGAGAATGGTCATCAGGTACTGGCACATATCAGCGGAAAGCTTCGTAAGAACTTTATCCGTATCCTGCCGGGAGATAAAGTGACCATGGAAATGTCTCCATACGATCTGACCAAGGGACGTATTACCTGGAGAGATAAATAATTCTTTGAACCAGTTCATAAACGGGGATATCTTTACCGAGAAGGTGGAGATATCCCCGTTTTTTGTTACTATTCACAGCCGTCACTGCCCGTAGACCACAGCCCGCCGCAAAACCGGCGGCTAGAGTCCGTGCTTTGCACGTCCACTGGCTGAGGTTGTGGGCAGTGATAGCTTACACGCAGCTTTCTACAGAAAATACCTTGCATAAGCGAGCTTATGCAGGTCTTTCCAGTGGAAAGCTGCTGTGAATAGTAACGTTTTCTACAAAAAATAAAACTTGTACTTGCATAGACACAAAAATTGTGATATAGTGGTTAATGGACTTTTCTGAAAGGAGGTTATTGCTGTGAAAGTTAGATCTTCAGTAAAACCGATTTGCGAAAAATGTAAGGTCATCAAGAGAAAGGGTCGTATCAGAGTAATCTGTGAGAACCCTAGACACAAACAGAGACAGGGCTAATGAGAGAACAGAAACCAAAGCGGATACTTTGGCTTTTCTGTTGTTAAGATAGAACTTGCTTTCTGTAATTATAGTACGTTATTTCGTACTATGACATTGTAGACGGACTGATTCCCCGTCTCATCCGTACGATGTGTCATTTTCATTGTTGGATGGTCCTGCCACGGCAGATGATGACTGCGGCATAGATCGATCGTCAATTCGCAGGCGATCCCGAGGGGCAGCAATAGTGCGGCCATAGAGAAAAATGTCTATGCAGTGGGATTACAATTTAAAGCGGCTGAAGATGAAGGAACCATCTATTCCCTCATCGGAATCACTGAAAGCACGGGAGGCATTCCTGTGTGACCGGCAGTTTTACCTGCCACGGAACTATAGTAAAACTTAAAAATTAACGGAGGTGTAAAGTACACATGGCTCGTATTAGTGGTGTAGATTTACCAAGAGAGAAGCGTGTAGAGATCGGTCTTACCTATATTTACGGTATCGGACTTGCAAGCTCTAAGCGTATTTTGGCAGAAGCTAATGTCAATCCTGACACTCGTGTCAAGGATCTTACGGACGAGGAAGTATCCCGTATCCGTGATGTCATCGATGAGACACAGACAGTAGAGGGTGATCTTCGTAGAGAGATCGCTATGAACATCAAGAGATTACAGGAAATCGGATGTTACAGAGGTATTCGTCATAGAAAGGGTCTGCCGGTTCGTGGACAGAAGACAAAGACAAATGCCAGAACTCGTAAGGGTCCTAAGCGTACTGTCGCTAATAAGAAAAAGTAATTTAGGTAGGAACAGTTAGACACTCTACCAAAATCTAACTAGGAGGGTTTGATAATGGCTAAAGTAGCAACAAAGAAGGCAACAAAGAAGCGTGTCAAGAAGAATGTCGGACATGGACAGGCACACATTCAGTCTTCCTTTAATAATACAATCGTTACGCTTACAGATTCAGAAGGAAATGCTATTTCCTGGGCAAGCGCAGGCGGATTAGGATTCAGAGGATCCAAGAAGTCAACTCCATATGCAGCTCAGATGGCTGCAGAGACAGCAGCAAAAGCGGCTCTGCCACATGGTTTGACCTCTGTTGACGTTATGGTTAAGGGACCTGGTTCAGGCCGTGAGGCAGCAATTCGTGCACTGCAGGCATGCGGTATTGATGTAACAAGCATCAGAGACGTAACACCTGTACCACATAATGGATGCCGCCCACCGAAGCGTCGTCGTGTTTAATCAATGATTACCAGATTAGGAGGATATAGAAATGGCAAGAGATATGACGCCTGTACTGAAGAGATGTAGAGCTCTTGGTATTGAGCCTGCATACATGGGACTTGATAAGAAGTCTAAGAGAAATGTTCGCACTGGCAGAAAGCCAAGTGAGTATGCATTACAGTTAAAAGAGAAGCAGAAAGCAAAATTTATCTACGGTGTTCTTGAGAAACCATTCCGTAACAATTTTGCAAAGGCACAGAAGTTAAAATACGGTACAACCGGTGAGAACCTTATGATTCTCCTTGAGCAGAGACTGGACAACGTAGTATTCCGTATGGGATATGCACGTACCAGAAAAGAGGCTCGTCAGATCGTTGGTCACAAGCATGTACTTGTAAATGGAAAGTGCGTAAACATTCCATCTTATACCGTTAAGCCGGGTGACAAGATCGAGATCAAGGAAAAGGTTAAGGGATACCAGAGATATAAAGATGTTCTGGAGACAACCGAGGGCAGACTGATCCCTGACTGGCTTGAGGCTGATCATGAGACTCTGACTGGTACGGTTAAGGAAATTCCTACAAGAGAGCAGATTGATGTTCCTGTAAATGAAGTGCTTATCGTCGAGTTATATTCTAAGTAATAACCGGATAGCATGTGAGCATAAACCCAAAAGGAGGGTCCTGGAGTGCTTGATTTTAAAGAACCAAATATTGAGATTGTTGAGATTTCAGAAGATAAGAAATATGGACGTTTTGTTGTAGAACCTCTGGAAAGAGGATACGGTACGACTTTGGGTAATTCTCTCAGAAGAATTATGCTTTCATCATTGCCGGGTACAGCTGTTAGTCATATTAAGATTGATGGCGTCGTTCATGAGTTCAGCTCTATCCCTGGAGTAAAGGAAGATGTGACAGAGATCATCATGAACATCAAGAGTTTAGCAATCAAAAACAACAGCGACTCCGATGAAGTTAAGACAGCATATATCGAGGCTTCCGGCGAAGGCGTAGTTACAGCAGCAGATATTCAGGTAGATTCCGATATCGAGATCGTGAACCCTGATCAGGTAATCGCTACACTCAGTGGTGGTCCTGACTGCAAGCTCTACATCGAGATGACGATTGTCAATGGACGTGGTTATGTCAGCTCTGACAAGAATAAGAGAGATGACCTGCCGATCAATGTGATCGCCATTGACTCTATCTTCACTCCGGTAGAGAGAGTAAATATTCAGATTGAAAATACTCGTGTTGGTCAGATTACAGATTATGATAAGCTGACACTTGAGATATTCACAAACGGAACGATCGAGCCAAGCGATGCTGTCAGTCTGGCAGCAAAGGTGCTCAGCGTTCATTTGAACTCATTCATCAACCTTTCAGAGAATGCAAAGAAGGCAGTGATCATTGCACCATCTGAGGAAGATGACAAGGAGAAAGTTCTCGAAATGAACATCGACGAACTGGAGCTTTCCGTTCGTTCATACAACTGCTTGAAGAGAGCAGGTATCAATACAGTTGAGGAACTGTGTAACCGTACATCAGAGGACATGATGAAAGTAAGAAACCTTGGACGTAAGTCTTTGGACGAGGTTTTAGCAAAGTTAAATGAATTAGGTCTTTCTCTGAATTTAGGAGAGGATAATTAGGAGGTAAGCAAATGGCAGGCTATAGAAAACTTGGAAGAACTTCCAGCCAGAGAAAAGCGTTGCTTCGTAATCAGGTAACAGATCTGCTTTACTACGGAAAGATTATTACTACAGAGGCTAAGGCAAAGGAAATCCGCAAGATCGCAGAGGGAATCATTGCACTGGGAATCAAAGAGTGCAATAACTTCGATACTGTAACTGTTACTGCTAAGGTAGCACGTAAGGATAAAGATGGTAAGAGAGTAAAAGAGGTTGTAGACGGTAAGAAAGTAACTGTTTATGACAATGTTGAGAAGGAGATCAAAAAGGATCAGCCTTCCAGACTTCACGCCAGACGTCAGATGCAGAAGACTCTGTACAAGATCACAGAGGTTCCTGCAGATGCTCAGGGTCGCAAGAACGGCACCAAGACAGTTGATGTTTCCAACATCGTACTGGATGAGCTGGGACCAAAGTATGCTGAGCGTAACGGCAATGGTGGTTACACTCGTATCGTGAAGATTGGTCAGCGTAAGGGAGATGCTGCTATGCAGGTACTCATCGAGCTGGTATAATTTAATCTTTGAAAATAGAGGGCGTGCATGATATGTGCACGCCTTTTGTTTTAAAAGTTGTCTCAGTAGAAATTGCGAACGATACAGGAAAGGTGAGGACATGCAGCCGATCATTGATGCAACGAATTTAGTACATGAGTATTCCCGGAGGGATGAAGAGGGAAATGTTACTGGGATCAACCGGGCACTGGATGGAGTGACTCTTCAGGTGAAGGAAGGAGACTTTATTGCGGTACTGGGAGCAAACGGTTCCGGCAAATCCACATTTGCCAAGCACTTAAATGCTCTTTTAACTCCGACGGAGGGAACTTTGTATGTAGGTGGCATGGAGTGCGGAGATCATACAAAGGATCTGGACATCCGCAAGACCGTGGGGATGGTATTTCAGAATCCGGACAATCAGATCATTTCCAATGTGGTGGAGGAGGATGTGGGATTTGGACCCGAAAATATCGGTGTTCCCACGGATGAGATATGGAAGAGAATGGAAGAGGCTCTAAAAAATGTGGGCATGTATGCCTATCGTAAAAACTCGCCCAATAAGCTTTCCGGAGGACAGAAACAGCGGGTGGCGATTGCCGGTATCCTTGCGATGAAGCCGAGGTGTATTATTCTCGATGAGTCAACGGCAATGCTGGATCCGGGCGGAAGGAAGGCGGTCATTGACACCATCAGCCGGATCAACCGGGTGGAAAAGATTACTGTGATCGTCATTACTCATTATATGGAAGAGGTCACAGGAGCCGACTATGTCTATGTCATGGACAGAGGCAAGGTTGTGATGGAAGGCTCACCGCGGGAAATCTTTGCCAGAAGCCGGGAGCTGGAGGAGCATCGGCTGGCCGTGCCGGAAGCAGTAAAGGTTGCAATGCTGCTCCGGGAGAAGGGGATTTCCCTGCCGGAGGATATTCTGGATCAGAAGGAGCTTGTGGACGCATTGGAAAAATTGTGGATCTAACGATAGAAAGGTGAATGAACATGTCGATTCAGCTGGAAAATGTGAATTACATTTACGGAGAGGGAACCGGGCAGGAAAAATGGGCATTAAAAAATATAAATCTGACGCTTCATGATAATGAGTTTGTGGGAATTGTCGGTCATACGGGTTCCGGAAAGTCTACTTTGACACAGCTGTTAAATGGTCTGGAAAAACCGTCCTCCGGTCAGATCTTTTATAATGAGCAGGATATTCAGGGGGATGGATTTTCCAAAAAGGAGCTTCGCCAGAAGGTAGGCCTGGTTTTTCAGTATCCGGAGCATCAGTTGTTTGAGGTTTCCGTGATCAAAGATGTGGAATTTGGACCGAGAAATCTGGGACTGACGAATCTGGAGATCGAGAAGCGTTCCTTTGATGCCTTAAAGCAGGTAGGCATCAGTGATGATCTGCTGGATGTGGCACCCTTTGCCCTTTCCGGAGGGCAGAAAAGACGTGTGGCGATCGCAGGTGTACTTGCCATGCAGCCGGAGGTGCTGATCCTGGACGAACCCACAGCAGGTCTTGATCCGGCGGGACGCACGGAGATTCTGGAGCTGCTGCAGAAGCTTCACAGGGAAAGAAAAATTGCGATAATATTAGTTTCTCATAGTATGGATGATGTGGCGCGTTATGCGGAGCGGATCCTGGTGATGAATCAGGGAGAACTTGTACTGGATGGAGCACCGGAAAAGGTATTCCGTTATCGGAAGGAGCTTCGGGAGATTGGTCTGGATGTGCCGCAGTCTACCAACATATTATATGAATTGCGGGACAGAGGCATGGATCTTGACGTCAATGGGATCACGCCGGAGCAGGCAGCACAAAATATCGCAGATTATTTGAGGAGGCAGTCATGATCAGAGACATCACCATAGGCCAGTATTATCAGGGGGAATCCCTGATCCATAAGCTGGATCCGAGATTGAAGGTCGTGGGAGTGCTGGTTTATCTCATCTCCCTATTCTGTTTTCGTTATGTCATAGGGTTTCTGGTGGCGGGACTGTTCTTCGTACTGGTGCTGAAGCTGTCCAAGGTGCCGTTTCGTTATGTGATCAAGGGACTCAGGCCAATTCTGTTTCTGTTGACCTTTACTGCGGCATTAAATCTTTTGTGGACACCGGGAGAAACCATATGGCGGTTTGGTATCCTGAACCTCACCAAAGAGGGGATTTATAAATGTATTTTTATGGCACTGCGTCTGATCTTGCTGATCATTGGATCATCGCTGCTTACGCTGACCACCACGCCGAATCAGCTGACTGATGCCATGGAGCATCTGCTGGGACCGCTAAAGCGTTTTGGGGCACCGGTTCATGAGGTTGCCATGATGATGAGCATTGCCCTGCGTTTTATACCGATCCTGCTGGAGGAAACGGACAAGATCATGAAAGCACAGATGTCCAGAGGTGCCGATTTTGAGTCAGGAAATCTGATGCACCGGCTGCGTGGTATGATCCCGCTTCTGGTGCCGTTATTTGTGTCTGCCACAAGGCGTGCTAATGAGCTTGCCTATGCTATGGATGCCCGCTGCTATAACGGCGGTGCCGGCAGAACGAAGATGAAGCCGTTAAAGTATCACAATAGAGATTATAAGGGCTATGGGGTGCTGGTGGTTTATCTGGTGCTGCTGGTTGTTGTGACAAGGACTGTGGCGATTTAGTATAGGTAGATCAGGAGGATGAATCAGATGGCGTCAGAGGGTTTCGACAAAATGACATCAAAGCCGCAAGCAACCCGCAGGATTCTTCTGCGGGTTGCTTATGATGGAACAAATTACCACGGCTGGCAGGTACAGCCCAATGCAAAGACAATAGAAGGCGAATTAAATCGCATATTAACACAGCTTACCGGAGAAGAGATCCAGGTGACCGGTGCCAGCCGGACCGACGCCGGTGTCCATGCGCTGGGCAATGTGGCGGTTTTTGATACGCTGTCACGGATCCCGGCGGAGAAGTTTTCCTATGCGCTGAATCAGCGGCTGCCGGAGGATATCGTGATCCAGTCCTCCGTACAGGTGGACGATGACTTTCATCCGAGGTACTGTAACTGCCAAAAGACATATGAATACGATATATTAAATCGTACCTTTCCTTTGCCGGCTTACCGCAATACCGCATATTTCCTGTATGGAGATCTGGATCTGGAAGCCATGCGAAAGGCCTGTCAGGCATTCCTGGGAGAGCATGATTTTGCTTCCTTCTGTGCGGCGGGAGCACAGGTGCAGACCACGGTGCGGACAATCTACAGCCTGGAGGTGCTGGAGCAGCCGCTGGGAAGCAACGGGCGGACAGAGGCGCAGCGCAGTCAACGGACGCAGTCAGAGACGATAGAATTGCAGCCGGACAAAGCGAGGCTGCAGGGACCGCAGATACAGCAAGCGCCGGAACGCCTTCTGACCATACGTGTCCGGGGAAACGGCTTCCTCTACAATATGGTGCGGATCATTGCCGGCACTCTGGTAGAAGTTGGCAGAGGGCACATCCGGCCGGAGGAGATCGAAGGGATCATTGCTGCCTGCGACCGGGCAAAAGCGGGGTCGACGGCACCGGCGAGAGGGCTCCGGCTGGTGGAGATCGCGTATTTGCAATAGGAGGATATGTGTATTATAATTGGCTTTGTAACTATATTGAAAGTAAGCAATAAATGATATAAATAAATCTTCAAAAGAAGAGAGCGGTGGAAGAAAAAATGGGTAAAATATTAAAAAAAGTAAAAACAGCATGGAACACCTTATCGGAAGAGGGAATGATAGCATTCTTATATAAATTTAAGTGTATTTATTATCCGGCAATAAAAATTGGAAAAAATGATGATTCCAAGTATCAGATATGGATAAAGAAAAACGAGAAGGACACTCAAAAAAAAGAGGCATTATCCTATGAGCCATTAATATCTGTTGTTGTTCCGGTATATAACGTGCCGGAAAGGATGTTGCGTGCCTGCATCGATTCTGTGAGGAAACAGACATACTCAAATTGGGAATTGTGTCTTGCAGATGATGCCTCCACATTGCCGGAGGTTAAAAAATGTCTGGAGAAGTATAAGGGAACAGACAAAATAAAAATAAAATACCGTGAACAAAACGGGCATATATCTGCATGTACCAATACTGCAATTTCTATGGCAGAAGGAGAATACATTGCATTTATGGATTGTGATGACGTAATGGCTCCGAATGCGTTGTATGAAGTTGCAAAATTGTTAAACGACAATCGGGAATTGGATTTTATATACAGTGACGAGGACAAACTTTCCGAGGATGGAAAAAAGCGTCATCAGCCGCATTTTAAGCCGGACTGGTCACCGGATACTATGATGTCTCTGATGTATACATGTCATTTAGGCGTTTATCGAAAAAAAATTGGCGATGAGCTGGGATGGCTTCGGGTAGGTTTTGAAGGAGCACAGGACTATGATTTTACATTGAGATTTACAGAGAAAACAAATAAAATTGGTCATATTCCTAAAATATTGTATCACTGGAGGGAGCGTAAGGAATCTACAGCAATCAATCCGGAAGCCAAAGAATACGTAAAGGAAGCCACCAGGAAAGCGAAAGAGGAGGCATTGGAAAGACGAGGGATTCAGGGAGAAGTCGAATGGGTGGATGGAATTTATCAGTACCGGGTAAATTATATTCCTCCGGAGGACACGCTTGTCAGCATTGTGATACCGTCCAAGGACAATTTTGAGGTATATAAGCGATGCGTGGACAGCATTATTGAGAAGACAACAGAGATTGCGTATGAAGTTGTGACGGTGGATAATGGAAGTTCTGAAGAAAACCGTAAAAAATATGCGGAATATGCCCAGAAAAATAATATAAACTATATTTATCATCCGATGGAATTTAATTATTCTAAAATGTGCAACATAGGTGTAAAAGAAGCAAAAGGAAATATGATCCTTTTGTTGAATGATGATATTGAAGCACTGGATGGAACGTGGATGCTGCGTATGGCAGGCCATGCTGCCTTAAAAAATACAGGGGCAGTCGGAGCAAAATTGTATTATCCGGATTCCAAGCTGATCCAGCATATTGGCGTAGTTAGCCTGGAAGCAGGTCCAAGCCATAGCTTTGGTCAGATGGAGGACGAGCCGGTCTATTACTTCTGTCGTAATAAAATAGAATATAATTACAGTGCTGTAACGGCAGCCTGTCTCATGGTGCAAAAGAAAAAATATTTAGAGGTGGGTGGATTAGATGAAACATTTGCTGTTGCATATAATGATGTAGATTTTTGTTATAAATTGACAGAGAAGGGATATTATAATGTATCCCGTATGGATGCCGTTTTGTATCATTATGAATCTTTGAGCCGGGGAAGTGATGTGATCGATCCGGAGAAATATGGACGTTTAATGAAAGAGAGAACAAGGCTGTATAATAAACATCCGCAGTTTTTGCGGAAGGATTGCTTTTATAATCCGAATCTTACAATGTACCGGGCTGATTGCAGCTTGAATCTTGGTTATGAAACGGAGCATAATACAAATAAAGTGACAGAGATATCTGAACTTAGAAATGTTACAGCTTCGGATCAGGCAGGTATTTCGCTGGAAAAGATTTTAATCCAGAAAAATGTCATTATGATCTGGGGATGGTGCGTGTTGAAAGATACGAAATATAATAATATGTATCATACAAAAGTGGTACTTAGAGGCAAAGATAGAAATTATTGTGTTAATACTAGCAAAATCTATCGAGAAAAGATGGATCGTTTATCAGGCATTGAAGGGAAAAGTAATCTGAGTTCATTTTGCATGGCGCTTAAAACAGAAGATATCGTCGAAGGGGAATATGAGGTGTATCTGATGAAAAAAGGACTTTTGTTTGACACGGGAAAGACGGTGCGAAAATAAAGGGATGGGATTGTTTCAGAGATTGAAAGACGACTATTTTGACGTGTTTCAATATACATGATATAATTAATCACTAGATGACAAATGAGAGGAGATAATCGTGAATAATCATAAAAAGCGAGCAGAAATAAGTATTTTGCGTAAAAATTTCAGAAACAAAAAAACGATATTGAAGCTTGCTAAAAACGATTTCAAAACAAAGTATGCAGGATCTTATTTAGGAATTATATGGGCATTTGTCCAGCCAGTAACAACGATATTATTGTACTGGTTTGTATTTCAAGTGGGCTTCCGGACACCATCGATTGGGGAATATCCATTTGTATTGTGGCTTACAGCGGGACTGGTTCCGTGGTTTTTCTTTTCGGATGCATGGAATGGAGGGACAAGCAGTCTTTTGGAATATACATTTTTAGTAAAAAAGGTAGTATTTGATATTGAGATACTGCCATGTATTAAGGTGGTTTCTGCCTTTTTTGTAAATCTGTTTTTCACATTATTTATGATTGTTTTGTTTGCTTTAAGTGGATATATGCTAACCATTCATGCCTTACAGATTATTTATTGCATGCTATGCACCTTTATGCTCACATTATCATTATCTTATTTTACTTCGGCGGTAGTGGTATTTGTTAGAGATCTTGGTCACTTTTTGAATGTTGTGCTGCAGGTATTGATGTGGCTGACGCCGATCATGTGGAGTATTACTATGATTGGTAAATATCCGTGGCTGGAATTTTTAATGCATTTTAATCCTGTGTTCTATATAGTACAGGGCTATAGAGATGCTATGTTTTCAGGAAAATGGTTTTGGGAATATCCGCTATGGACCTTATACTTTTGGGGACTGACATTTATTTTGTATTTATTTGGCACATATGTTTTTAATAAATTGAGACCACATTTTGCAGATGTTTTATAAAACAGGAAGGGTACGGTTAGTATGAATGCGAATCAGGAGAGAGGATCTATTCAGATAAAAAACCTGACGAAGGTGTACCATTTGTATGATAAAAATACAGACAGAATTCGGGAAACATTTCATATAGGAAATAAAAAATATTCTAAGGATCATTATGCGTTGAGGAATATAACTCTGGATATAAAAAAAGGTGAATCTATAGGAATTGTAGGAACAAACGGTTCTGGAAAATCCACTCTGCTCAAATTAATTACGGGAATTGTTACCCCTACAGAGGGGAGTTTACAGACGAATGGAAAGGTTGCAGCTCTGTTAGAGCTGGGTGCGGGTTTTAATCCTGAGTATACAGGGATTGAAAACATTTATCTAAATGGCACAATGATGGGGTATAGCGAGGAAGAAATGAAACAGCGGGTTCCGGCAATTGTAGATTTTGCAGATATTGGAGAGTTTATTAATCAGCCGGTCAAGTCTTATTCCAGTGGAATGTTTGCAAGACTTGCATTTGCTGTCTCCATTCATGTGGAACCGGATATTTTGATTGTGGACGAAGCACTGTCTGTTGGGGATACGAGATTTCAGGTGAAATGCATTGACAAAATGCGTCTGCTGCAACAAGAAGGAACGACTATTTTATTTGTTACCCATGCAACAGAGCAGATAAAACGATTCTGCACAAGAGCAATCTGGATCAAGGAGGGACAGATCAGGGATGATGGTGAGGCCGCCTGTATTGTAGATGAGTTTGATAATTACATGAAATATGGAGAAAAAAGCCTTGAAACGGAGTTTAATCCGGGAGAATTTCAATTACCCGAGGATACTTCGGTTCTGGCATCTATTCAGAGTGTAGAAATAAATAAGACATATTTTCACTCCTTTGAACCTTTGGAAGTTCAAGTAGTATATGATGTTTTTGATAAGAATATGACTGACCTGCAGGTCGGAGTAGCGATATATAGTCAGGATCGCAAGATTTATGTGTTTGGTCCAAATACAAATTTGGACAAAAAATCTGTTCCGCAGGAGGTGGGACGCCATAAAATCACATATCGCATTCCGAAATTGGCGATTATATCGGGGGAATATGTGGTTGATGTAGGAATATTTAACAGTAACGGAATTGTTAATTTAGACTATAAAGAAAGCTGTAAAGGATTTTCGGTAACAAATGAATATTTCTCTGAGGGAATGTTTTATTTGGAACATGAGTGGAATGTACAAGTGGGAGATTAAAAAGAAAGGGTAAGAGGAATAACATGAAAAAGAAACAAGAAGTGCAAATTTCGGGAAGATGCTGGGGGATTATTATTGTATTCTTGTTTGCAATAAGCTTTGTTGTTGCTAATGGAATGTATACAAAGGGATATGACAGCACGGAATTGCTCTATGAATCCGGGGCATTGATCGTCAGTTCATCAGGTTATACAGTAGAAGAAAATAAATTTACGTATACCGGTGATGAGAATTCATACGTTCAGATTGCTAATGCCCAGCAATCAGATCAACTGTTGATTGCCTTTGGGAACAGAGCATCGGATGATGTTCCCATTACTGTGTTGTATACAGATGAAGAAGGAAATATACAGGAAAATTCCTCGCAGGGAACATGGAAAAAAGGAAATGGCTATGTAAAAATTGATATTGAGTCAGGACAATATGGCTCGTACCTCTTAGTAATTCCAGGTGATTTTACATTAAAAAAGGTTTATTATGCAGCGGAAAATGCATATCAGGGAGCCGGAAAGCCAGGTATTTTTGCCATTTGTTTTATTGTATTACTGATTTTGGCGGGGATATTAATGATCAATAAGAAGGTTCGGCAGATTTTTTATTCAATTGATATGTGCATTTACAATTGCTATAAGAATATATGCGGGAATGCGAAGCAGTATACCTTGTATCTTGTTAAATTTCTGATTGTTATGATGGTCGCAGTTGTGGCAGCATATATTATGGCCAAAGCCGGACTGTACGCATTTTCAGGAAAAGCAGTGGTATTGGCAGCGTTACTGAGTTTGTTGATATCTATGATATTGTTCTTTTATAAAGCATTTTCCAGTCATATAGAAATTGTTGGATTTTTTGCCGTTATCATAATTGGATCGGTTATTGCTATTCTTGAACCGCCGAATGTAGGAGTATCCTGGGATGATGAAATACATTTCCGAAGTGCTGTTGAGGCATCGCACATTATTGACCAAAAAATTTCCGCAGCAGACTCTACAATCATAGGAGATTATACGTGGGTTGCTTTACAAAAAGTAAATTATGGACGAACCGAACAACAAATTTACAGCGAATTATTAAACGAGTTAGTTAAATCAAATTATTTTACACAGCCGTCAGGACAACTGGCAGGCAAAAATGTTTTAATTGCGTATATTCCTTCTGTAATAGGATTACTTATCGGAAGAGGGCTGCATTTGCCATACTACGGAATGTTAGTATTAGGCCGATGGATGAATTTGCTGCTTTTAGCAATTTTAACGTATTGGTCTATGAAGAAATTAAAAAGTGGTAAGATTGTTCCGTTGATGGTCGCATTGATACCGACAAATATCTTTTTAGCAGCCAATTATACATATGATGTTTGGTTGACTGCATGGACGATGTTCGGAATTTGCGTTTTTCTTGGGGAATGGCAGAGAAAAGATGAGAAGATACAATGGTGGACACCATGGCTGATCGGAGGTGCCATGTGTCTTGGTGTAATGCCTAAATTAGTATATTTTCCATTAACGTTTATCGCTTTGTTTATGCCGGCGGCAAAATTTAAAACAAACAAAGAAAAATGGCTGTATCGAGGTGTTATTTTAGGAGCAGCATTGTTGCCATTTGCAGCAGCATATATGCAAAATATAGCGGGAAATGGAATGGGACAAGGGGATACTCGTGGAGGTGAAGCCGTAAACGCTGGTGGACAGCTGCAGTTTATTCGTAATAATCCACAAAAGGCTCTTTTGATTCTTTTAGGATTTTTAAAAGATTATCTGAACCCGTTGAAACAGGGTGCGGAATATTTGACAAAAATGGCATATGTTGGCTATACATCGGTTAATTCCAATGTTATTTTGGTGGTATTATTTGTAGCAGCTTTCATAAGCAGAGAAACAGGAGAAACAAAATTTCCATGGTGGACCAGAGCCGGTGTATTAGTTGTATATGCGGGAATTGGATTTATGGCAGCATTTTCCATGTATGTCGCATATACTGCCGTAGAAGCGGACACAGTTCTGGGGTGTCAGGGAAGATATTTGTTCCCGGCATTATTTCCGGTGCTTTATGTATGTACAAGACTCACTGTTCCGGCAAGAATTAAAAATATATTGAAAGAATCCAATATTAATATTGCTGTAATTTTATTTTTGGCGTATTCAGCGATAATTGGGCTTTGGCAGGGATGCCTTGCAATTTATTAGAGATGAAATTATATTATTGATCAGGAGCATAACAAAATGAAAAAGATAATTATTATCCCGGCTTATAATGAAGAGGGAAATTTGGAAAAGACAATTAAAGACATAACAGAACATGCACCAGAGTTTGATTATGTTATTGTGAATGACTGCTCTACAGATAATACACTTGCCATGTGCCGGGAAAAAGGGTTTAGTTATTTAAATCTACCGGTAAATCTTGGCATCGGGGGAGCGGTTCAAACAGGATACCGTTATGCATATTATCATGGTTATGATGTGGCAGTGCAGTTTGATGGGGATGGTCAGCATAGTGCTAAATATTTAACCAGAATGGCAGATGAGTTAGAAAAGACACCTTCAGATATGGTGATAGGATCCAGATTTATTGAGAAAGAGGGATTTCAGTCATCAGGACTTAGAAGAGTCGGAATAAGATACTTTACATTCTTAATTAAATTGCTCACAGGTAAGACGATCACAGATCCAACCTCTGGAATGAGAATGATCAATCGAAAATTATTAAAAAAATTTACAGAGGAATATCCTAAGGATTATCCGGAGCCGGAGAGTGTCGTGACGGTACTGTCCGAAAAATATAAGGTGACAGAAATTCCGGTGATTATGAATGAAAGAGAAGAAGGGGTATCCTCCATTTCTCTAAAGAATAGTGTTTATTATATGATAAAAGTAAGTTTTGCGATCGTGATCGCAAGAATGAAGAAGTAAGGGGGAAAAAGAATGTCGGTTAAACTGCAGATTTTGATCATTGTTGTTGTTATTATGGCAATGCTGTATATTATAGATCTGGTTCGCAAAAAAGTGATTGATTTTCGATATGCATTATTATGGCTTGTTGTCGCATTATGTGTACTGCTTTTTGCGGTTATTCCGCAGTTGTTGAATTATCTGTCAAAACTGTTGGGAATTGCATCTCCTGTGAATATGTTATTCTTTTTGGGATTTTGTTTGTCTATTGTGGTGATTTTTTCTTTATCCATTGCACTCAGCAATCTTCAGGATAAGGTAAAAAAAACAGCACAGGAAATTGCAATTATAAGAAAAGACATGTATGATGCAAATCAAATGATCCGTTCAGAGATGAAAAAGGAAAAATAGCGGAGAAAAATGGAAGGCGGCATTGAGAAACATGGAAAATATATTTAACGAACACACATTTGTAATATGTGCCTATAAAGAAAGCAGATATTTAGAAGAGTGTATTTTGTCTCTGCGTAAACAGCATATGAAATCTAAGATTATCATGGTGACATCAACGCCAAATGACTGGATTCAAAAAATGGCAGATCAATATCAGATTCCATTGTATGTTAATGAAGGGGAATCGGGTATTACTCAGGATTGGAACTTTGGTCTGGAACATGTTCAGACAAGATATGCAACAGTTGCTCATCAGGATGATACATATGAGCCAGAGTACTTGGAGATTCTTTTAAAAAATATGGAGAAGGCAAAACGTCCATTGATTGGATTTTCCGATTATTCCGAACTTCGTAATGGTGAAAAGATATATAAAAATGTTAATCTGAACATAAAAAATATAATGCTGTTTCCTTTAAAATTTAAATTGTTTCAGGGAAGCCGTTTTGTACGCCGGCGTATTTTATCGCTTGGTGATCCGATTTGCTGCCCGGCGGTGACCTTTTGCTTTGACCATTTGAAAAGACCTGTATTTAAAAATGGGTTTCGAAGTTGTGAGGACTGGGAAGCATGGGAAGCAATTTCCCGTTTGAAGGGACAATTTGTATATTGTGCCTCTCCCTTAATGAGTCACCGGATTCATGAGGAGTCAGCAACAACAGCTATTATCGGAGATAATGCCAGACAAAAAGAAAATTATATTATGTATTGTAAATTTTGGCCGCCATTTATCGCCAGAATAATAAATGGGTTCTATAATAAGTCGGAAGAATCCAATACTTTGAAATAATATAAAATCAGGAAGGAATTAAAATGTTGTAAGGCATTTTAAAGAGAAAAATGGATAAAGTTACATTGATCGTTCCCGTTTATAATGTGGAAAAATATTTAAAAAGATGCTTAGACAGTCTCTTGCTTCAAACATATTCTAATTTGGAAATTATATGTGTCAATGACTGCAGTCCTGACAATAGTCAGAAAATATTAGAAGAGTATGCCCAAAAGGGACAGATCACATTGCTGGTCAATGAGGTCAACCTGGGACTGGGAAAAAGCAGGGAACGTGCATTAAATCAGGCACAGGGATCGTATGTTATGTTTATAGACAGTGATGATTACATTGCACCTGATTATGTTGAGACGTACATGAACTGTATGAAAAACGGAGATTATGATATTGTGGTGGGGGGCTATACCCGTGATGTTGATGGTCAAAAAACAGAGCATTTTGTCAAAAACTGCGACTGGTCTATATTGAGCTATACCATTGCCTGTGCAAAGATGTATAAAAAGTCTTTCTTGATAGATCACAATATTGGTTTTATCGATATTAGGTGTGGCGAAGATATCTTTTTTAGCATGGAGCTTTTTGTACACCATCCGAAATACTATGTCATGGAGAATTATGCCGGTTATTTTTATTACTTTAATAGGAAATCCATTACAGGTTCAATGAATGCCGACAAGAAACTGGAAGGTTTTATTTCTAGCATATTTACCGAATTTATTAAAAAATATCCATTAAGAGATATGGAGAAAGATACTTACTGGAAAATTAATTATAACTATATTACCAATATGATAAATGCTTTGGTTGTTCATGGGCATGGCTGTAAAATAAAGGCTATGAGAGAAAAATATGAATTTTTCATGGAAGAATTGCATGAAAAATTCGGAGATTACAAAGAAAATCCTTATTTACACATACAAAATATGAAGAACCAGTCATTGAAAATAAAGTTATCGGTTAGCTTGTTATTCTTTTTTAACCGGATTGGCTGGGACAGATATATTTATTATTTGATTTCGTTAATATAGTAAGGGGTGTCAGTTTGGAAACAAAAAAAGATTTGGTAACAATTGTTGTTCCTGTATACAATGTTGCAAAATATCTGCCGCGATGTATAGAAAGCTTAATGGGGCAGACTTATCCAGAGATAGAGATTCTTTTGCTGGATGATGGTTCTACAGATGATAGCTTTAAAATTTGTCAGCAGTATGCAGAACACGATTCTAGAATAAATCCGATACACAAGAGAAATGAGGGAGTTTCTGCGACGAGAAACTATGGAATCAATAAAGCATCCGGGAGATATATATGTTTTGTGGATAGCGATGATTATGTGGAAAATGATTATGTTGCTGCGTTAGTTGAGAAAATTGATGAACGAAAACTTCCTTTTTGTGGATATATTGTAGACGTATATAAAACAGAAAATATTGTTTCCAACAAAAGACTATATGGAAAAAGCGGTGTCATCAATATTCAGGATAGTCTGGCATCAATATTTCATAATGGATTTTTGTCTGTTATCTGGAATAAAATATATGATGTACATTTTTTGAGAGACCATAAGATATTTTTTGATACAGATATCAGCCTGGGAGAGGATTTAATCTTTAATGTTAAATATCTGCAGACGGGAATCAGTCAGTTTGCGTGCATTGATAAAGCATTATATCGTTATCAGCGCAGTGGAATTCAAAGTCTTGATAATAAATACAGAGAAGATTTTCTAACGATACAGGAGAGAATTTTTGATTCGCTGATTCATGCAGCGGAAGAATTTAATCTGCCATTAGAACAAAGAAGTATTATTTACAGCGATTTTATGGCAGCTCTTATTGTGTCTATTGATAACTATTATACATTTCACAGGGGATGTTCAGCGGAAGATCTGAAAAGTCGAATAGACAAAGTATGCCAAAGCATTTCGGAACATGAAATTGTTCACAAAGTACAGGGAATCGGTAAATGGATATGCCATGGACGTTATTGGCTTATGAAGCATGGCTTATATAAGGTGGACTTTGGGATTAGAAATATTCTCAAAAAAATTTTGGGATTATAGAAGGGACGTATGAGAAAAATTATGAACAAATTAATTATTCCAACAGGATATATGGGATCAGGCTCATCAGCAATCACAGATCTAATCTGTGAATTTGAGGGATATGAGGCTGATAATGGAACATTTGAATATGTATTTCTGCACTGCCCGAACGGTTTGTTTGATCTTGAAGATAAACTTCTGGTGGGCAATAACGCCATGAGAAGTGATGAAGCTTTAAGAAGCTTTGAAAACAGAATGTATGAATTATATAAGGACAAGTATTGGTGGGTTGCAAATTACAGACAGAAGGTTGGAGAAAATTTCTGGAAATACACAGAAGAATATATTGATTCTCTTGTTCAATTTCGGTCGGATTCGTATTGGTATATGCAGGAGAGGGTTAATGTTTCACGTTTTATTAAACTGGCAGTAAGAGCGGCATTGAGGATAGTTTCCGGTGGAAAAATCCAAATAAAGAAACCATTGGAATATGCACCAATGAGGATGTCATTTGTGACGGCACAGGAGTTTTATCAGAAATCACAGGTATATATTAATCATTTCCTGGATGACATGGGAATTCGGGAAAAAAATATCATACTGGATCAATTACTTTTGCCACATAACGTATATAGAGCCCAAAACTATTTTGATGACCGGATGGAGTGTTTTGTGGTCAACCGGGATCCGAGAGACGTATTTATATTAAATAAATATGTTTGGACGAAGGAGGGAGATCCTGTTCCATTTCCGACCGATGTACATGATTTTTGTGAATATTATCAAAGGCTCAGAAAAGCAGAGCACAAATGTGAGAACAGTCATATTCATATTATTCAATTTGAAGATCTGATCTATAAATATGATGAATCGGTACAGAATATTATGAGTATTTTTGGAATGGAACCAAAGGATCACATCAGAAAGAGAGAGAAATTTAATCCGGACCGGAGTATTAACAATACACAGTTATTCCGAAAGGATGAATATAAGGAAGAGGCGGCAGTGATCGAAAGTGAACTGAAGGAATATGTATATTCATTTCCGTATTTGAATGAAGCAGATATGAAACAGAGTTTTTAAAAGTGGAATAATAAATGGGGGATAAAAGGATGGATAATCAGAAGGACAGTGTGCAGACTGCAAAAACAGCCATATTAAATACCATTGCAAATTGCATTTCTCTGGTGGTCGGTATGATAATGATCCCGATCATTACCCGTGTATTGTCTGTTTCTCAAATGGGTATTGCCAATACGTTTATTTCTACCAGAAATACCATGGTGATCATTATAACCTGTGCTGTTTATGCCTATGTCCATAGAGCAATGATAGAATTTAAAAATGAAAAAAAGAACTACCTGTTCAGTGTGGTACTTTTTTGTTTTGTATCTGTAGGCGTAGGTTTCGGTATATGCAGCATATTTAAACAGCCTTTAATGAAACTATTGTCTTTGGATAATTTTTTGTTTTACTGGTTATTTGTAAGCTGCTTGGGATTTGCGTTTTACAGCATTGCTGATTATTATTGTATTTTTGAGAATAAGTATTATATTGTAACGGCTATTGTTTTAAGTGTGGGACCTGTTTCCCAGTTTTTATCGGTAGGATTGTCATATGTATTTTACAATAATAAATATATTGGCAGGGTGATTGGTCTTGATTTTGTATATCTTGTTGTATCCATCTGCTTACTTATCTGGTTTATGACAGGAGCAAAACCTAAATTTGAAACAAAATATGTAAAGAGAACATTGAGGTTTACCATTCCTATCATACCGCATCTCCTGTCGCAAATGGTTTTAACACAATGTGACCTGTTGATGATTTCATATTTTTGTGGAAATGAAAAATCGGGAATATACAGCATGGGACATACCGTAGGATTTCTTGCATTAACAGTTATGTCACAGATCATGGCATCATGGTCTCCATGGGTGTACCGGCGTATGGAAGAGAAAGATTTTTCAACCATACATACAAATTCGAAGTTAATGATCATGATAGGTGGATATATTTCTATGGGATTATTGACAATTTCTACAGAGTTAATTAAAATTTTCCTGACAAAAGATTATCTTCCATGCATTTATATTGTGCCGATTTTGGTGGTCGCCATGTTTTTTCAGTTTGTATATATTTTTGTATATGATCTGGAGTTTTATCAGAAGAAGGCAATGTATATTGCAGCGGCTTCTATTATTGCAGCGTTATTTAATTTGGTGACAAATTATATTTTTATTCCAAGATATGGCTATATTTCTGCTGGATTTACCACATTAGCAAGTTATTTTGTTTTACTTATGATTAATTATTGTTTTGGAATAAAATTAGGGATCAATAAAGTGTATGATGTAAAAAGATTCTTTTTATGGACACTTGTGGTCGCATTATATGCAGTTGTATGTGTAGGATTGAGAAATGCGATTCTTTTAAGATATGGTATTTTTGTTGGGATAACTATTGTTCTTTTTATAGTGAAAGCTAAGGAGTTATTGAGACTTATAAAGAGTTTGCGGTAGAAAGGTGGATGAAATATGATTAAACAAGAGGATTTACAGGAAGTTAGAAATCGCGATTTCTTAAAAAAAGTTGATCATTATCATGATTTAGACGAAATTGAGACAAAACTTATATTTGGAAAACATTACGAAAAAGAAGTTTTCCTGACGATCATCCTGCCGGTCTATGATCATCCGGAGGAGTTTATCAAAAGAGCACTTGACAGTGCGTTGGAGCAAAAATGCAATTTTGTTTATCAGATTATTGTGATAGATGATTATGCGATGGAAAAAGGACAGACCGTAACAGAAAAATACGTAAGAAAATTAAATGACTCCCGTGTGGTATATTATAAAAACATGAAAAACATGGGAGTATTTGGAAACTGGAACAGAGCAATCTGTCTTGCACAGTCCGAGTGGGTATCGTTTCTTCACAGTGATGATATGTTAAAGGACAATTATTTGCAGAATATGTATGATATTGTAGTGAAGCATCCGGAGATGGATCAACTGGCATGTAATTACAAAAAATTAGATTTTTTGAATGGCGAAGTAGATGTAAAGCAGGAAATGCACGGACAGCCGGGAGAAAAACTGCTTCGAAAAGTAAAATATACAGAGTATCTCTATGAAATGACTACGTCAGTGAAGGGATCCTTTTATAAGCGGGATAAATTGTTGGAAATAGGAGGATTTCGAAGTCAGGGAGACGGCATTGGCTTAGATGATTATCCGCTGATGATGAGATTTGCGTATTATTATAATACATATCTGTTAGAAGAAGACTTATATTTAAATTCATGGGCACATAATGACAGCCTGAATACAAAGCACTGGTATCCTGAGTTGGTTGAAAATTATTATATGTGGTTATATTTTGCACAAAAAGAAAAAGGCATTAAGAAAACAATGTATTTAAAAAAAGCAAAGTATTTATTATTGGAACGTGCAAGAATCTATAAATCAGGAAGAAGCTGGGTTGGAGTTCCAATCGAGATTGATTATGAAGAATTAAAGGTGGACTGTGAACTTGATAATTTGAGGATTAACAGAATATGGGAGGCAATATCGTTTATAATGGTGCATCTGATCCAAAAACAAAAAAATAAAGTTACTGATTATGAGAATATCACGGTAAAAGAAATGTAACAACCAGAGAAACAGTTTTTGCAAAACAAATATTGCAAAGGCTGTTTTTTGGTTAATAAAGGTCAGTTCTTTAAAATTTTCCTTGACATTCACAAGATAATGCATTAGTATGTTCATGAAAAGAGATAAGGAGAGATATATGAACAAGCAGGATGCAGATGTTTTATATTCATTATATTTAAAGCCTTTTGTAAATCAAAGGACATTGTCAGAGGAATCAGGTCATTCTTTGGGAATTGTTAATAAATCGATTAAGGAATTAATCACAGAGGGATATTTGGATGAAGATATAAGACTAACCTCAAAAGCCATTCGAGAGTTTGAGAGCCGGGCACCCCGGAATGCCATTATTTTGGCGGCAGGATTTGGAATGCGTATGGTGCCGATCAATACACAAAGTCCCAAGGCGTTGATCGAAGTAAACGGTGAAGTATTAATAGAACGGGTGATTCATCAACTTCATGAGGTGGGAATCCATAATATATATATTGTGGTGGGATATATGAAGGAAGAGTTCGAGTACTTAATTGATGAGTTTGGGGTTGAACTTATTGTAAATGAAGAATATGCGGTGAAGAATAATTTACATTCACTTTTGCGCACCGAAAAATATATTTCAAATACATATATTATTCCGGGGGATATCTGGTGTGACAAGAATCCGTTTCGCCGGAATGAGTTATATTCATGGTATATGGTTTCTGATCTTGTGGATAATGAAAGTGATGTCAGAGTCAATCGAAAAATGGAACTTGTAACAATCTCCGGGCAGCAGGGTGGAAATTCAATGATAGGGATTTCCTATCTTGTGGGAGAGCAGGCGGAAAAGGTAAGAGAACGGCTGCTTCAATACAGTCAGAATAAAAAATATGATAATGCCTTTTGGGAAGAAACATTATATGAAAAAGACAGAATGATGGTGCATGCAAGAGTTGTTCATGTTTCTGAAGTAGTAGAGATTAATACATATGAACAGCTCAGAGAGCTGGATGAAGAATCCTATCATTTGAAATCGGATGCAATAACAGTTATATGTAATGCGTTAAATGTGAAGGCTTCTGAAATCAAAGATATTACGGTCTTAAAAAAAGGAATGACAAATCGTTCTTTTTTATTTAAGACTTCCGGAAAAAAATATATTATGCGTATCCCGGGAGAGGGAACGGATCAATTGATCAATAGAAGACAGGAAGCCAGTGTTTATGAAGTGATTTCCGATAAACAGATCTGTGATAATATAGCATACATTAATCCAGATAATGGTTATAAAATCACAGAATTTTTAGAGGATTCCAGAACATGTGATGCAGAAAATGTTGAGGATTTGGAAACTTGCATGAAGAAATTGCGCGATTTTCATGGCTTAAAACTCAAAGTTGATCACATGTTTGATATTTTTGGACAGATTGAGTTTTATGAAAGTCTTTGGAGTGGTGAAAAATCAATATACAGAGATTATACAAGGACGAAGGAAAATATATTTTCATTGAAAGTATATATTGATGCTCAGCAAAAGGATTATTGTTTGACGCATATTGATGCAGTACCGGATAATTTTTTGTTTACGAAAGAGGAGGGAGTACGGCTTATTGACTGGGAATATGCCGGAATGCAAGATCCTCATGTGGACATTGCAATGTTCTGTATCTATGCATTGTATGATCGGAAGCAGGTAGATCAACTGATTGATATTTATTTTGAAGGGAAATGTGACAGCGCTGTCAGAATAAAGATTTATTGTTATATAGCAGCTTGTGGGCTTTTGTGGAGTAACTGGTGCGAGTATAAGAGAAAACTCGGGGTAGAATTCGGGGAGTATTCCTTAAGGCAGTACCGGTATGCAAAAGATTATTATAAAATCGTAATGGAGGAGTTAGCAGAAAAATGAACAAAGTCGAAAGAGCAATCATCATGGCTGCAGGCATAGGAAAAAGAATGCGTCCGGTAACATTAACAACACCGAAGCCTCTGGTAAAAGTAAATGGTACTCGTATGATCGATACGGTCATTAATGGGTTGCGAAACAATGGTATCCGGGAAATTTATATTGTTGTTGGATATTTGAAGGAACAATTCCAAGTTTTGGAAGAGGAGTATGCAGGAATAAAGATTATAGAAAATCCTTTTTTTGATTCATGCAATAACATTTCATCTCTTTATGTGGCAAGAGAGCATCTTGAGAATTCAATTATTTTAGATGGAGATCAGATCATTTATAACGATGCGATTCTTTCTCCGGAATTTGAAAAATCAGGGTATAACGCGGTCTGGACGGACAATGACACAGATGAATGGTTGATGCAGGTAGAGGGAGATAAAGTAGTTTTCTGCTCAAGAACCGGTGGAAAAAGAGGATGGCAGCTTTATTCAATCTCGAGATGGAGCGAAGAAGATGGCCGTAAATTAAGAAAGTATCTGGAAGAAGAATTTACAGAGAAAAATAATCGGCAGATTTACTGGGATGATGTGGCAATGTTTTGCCATTTTGATAAATTTGATCTGGGTATCAGACCGATGAAAAAGGATGATATTATAGAAATTGATAATTTAAGAGAATTAGTCGGGCTGGATAGTTCATATAGCAGATTTTTGGAGGGACAGGATAATGAATAAAAAGAAAATTGATTGGATGGTTACATTAATTCCGTTTGTAATAATTATCGGAATAGCAGTACTTTTATTTGTATTTCCAATGCAGTCCAATGCAGCAATCAGTCAAATAAGATTTTTCTTTGGAGATACCATGGGGATTTATTACCTGATCATCGGCATGGCAGTACTGATTATTTCTGTGTATCTGTCATTTTCAAAATATGGAAACATTGTGCTTGGAAAACCGGATGAGAAACCGAAATATTCTTTTTTTGAGTGGGGAAGTATGATGTTTACCTGCGGCCTTGCGGCGGATATCTTATTTTATTCTTTTTCTGAATGGGTAATGTATGCGACAAATCCGCATATCAAAGAACTGGGATCCATTTCGGAATGGGCCGGTGTATTTCCGCTATTTCACTGGAGTTTTATTCCGTGGGCATTTTACCTTGTTCTGGCAGTTGCATTTGGATTTATGCTTCATGTCAGAAAAAGAACACGCCAGAGATATTCTGAAGCATGTAGACCGGTTATTGGAAAACATGCGGATGGCATTTTAGGACGTGTGATCGATATGTTTGCATTGTTTGCTTTATTGGCAGGAACAGCAACAACATTTAGTGTGGCGACACCGTTATTGGCAAGTATCGCAATTCAGTTATTTCATATTAATGTAAGCCGTACTGTGGTTACGATTATTATTTTGTTGATCACATGTGCTGTTTATACATATGCTGTGCTTCACGGATTTAAGGGAATCAGCATTATGGCGAAGATCTGCATTTATTTATTCTTTGGACTTCTTATCTTTGTTTTATTAGTGGGAGGACAGGGCAGATTTATTATAGAAAATGGATTTCAGAGTCTCGGAAAAATGACGCAGAACTTTATTGAACTGGCAACATATACAGATCCCGGCCGGTCCAATAATTTTCCGCAGGACTGGACTATTTATTATTGGGCATACTGGATGGTATGGTGTATTGCAGCTCCGTTTTTCATTGGTAACATTTCAAGGGGAAGAACCATTAAACAGACGATTCTGGGAGGCTATGTATTTGGTGTCGGTTCAACGATCGTAAGTTTTATTGTTCTTGGAAATTATTCACTGGGACTGCAGTCAAGCGGCGCAGCAGATTTTATTGCACAGTATGAGGCAAGTGGTGATCTGTATGAACTGATCATTAATATTATAAATACGATGCCGTGTGCCCCATTTATATTGATTCTGACGCTGGTATGCATGATCACGTTTTATGCGACATCCTTTGATTCGATCGCATATACGGCAGCATGCTACAGTTACAAAGAATTAAAGGAGGATGAAAAGCCTCATAATCTGATGTCGTTATTATGGTGCCTGTTATTGATTGTACTGCCTGTTGCACTTGTGTTTTCTGAGAGTTCTATGAGCAATATACAGTCCATCAGTATTATATCTGCATTTCCGATAGGTATTATAATGATTTTGATGATCTGGAGCTTGTTCCGGGATATGAAGAAATATTTAGAAGAAAAGAAAAAATAATATGTTGAAGAAAGGGGGCTGGTCTGTTAAGGATCAGCCCTTTTGATCGGTTGTAAAAAAATTGGTTGAAAAAAAGTGGTTTAGGATATTTTCAATCTTTATCGACAATATATCGAGTAAAGGAAGATATCTGCGTTCAATAATATATATGCGAATCAGTTCAATGCAAGAACTGATGATGAAAACTGCAATGATTACAAAAATGGAATATAAAATGAAATTGTTGGTGTTGACATATTTCGTTATGTTGAAAAGGGTATGCCATAATAAGGTGCGGGTACGATAATTGTCATGGATTAAATACACACCAAATGTAGCTGAAGATATCATATTAATACATGGATTGTATTTAATTGTTAAGCGGTTAAATCCTAAAAATAAAAATAAAGAGATCAACAGTACAGGGAGGCGTTGCATATCATAGAAGTAATCTGTATATGCAGCAAGGAATGGGATTTTTGTGGCTAAAATATCAATTGAAACTACCAATAAAAATGTTAATAGAACCAATATACCTGTAATTGTAAAACTTATTTTGGAAGATATTAGGGTAGCCGAGGTGTATAAGCGGATGTACGCTGCAAGTGCATACAAATATATGAACCAAAGCAGAGTATTACATTGCCATGGTATGGATAGAAAAGAGGGAATAATGCACCATATTACTGTTAATAGAACAATAAAACGCTGATAAGATTGTTTGGTTAATGACTTTAAAAGCACGTTTATATAAGGGAAGAGCAGATATAAAACAAAATAGCTGCTGGCAAACCACCAGTTTGAAAAGGTGATTGGAAGTAAACTCACAAAAAACTCTTTTAGAGAAAAAGGAATTACTCCAAATGCAACCAGAAGAAGATATGAGATTATGGAATATGAGAAAATCTGTAGCCACATTTTAAGGATTTTGATAATTTTTAAGTTGTCAGAGTAAATCAAAAAATATCCAGATATCATAACAAATATATCAACTCCGATTTTGCCACCCATTTGGATGAATTGTGTCCACAGCCTATTTAGATTGATAACATCTGTGGAAAAATTAAATCCGCCGTGTACAGAAAAATGATGCCCAATAATAATTATCATTGCAAAAATTCGTAATAATTCAATGTTTGATTGACGTTGTGGGGTTGTCAGCTTTTGCTTATTAATAGATTTATTTAACATATATAACCTCTTTCGGAATCAGATATTTGATATTTATTCTATAATATAAAATCATACGAAAAAAAGCAAGAAATTATTTCGAAAATATTCATTTGTTTTTGATTTCCGCATTGAGTTATGTGTCCATATACGTTATATTTTCTAATAGTTTATTTTATAGATGCGTCCTGCATTTGTAATCGGGTAGAGCAAGGAAAAAGGTATATCAATAAACTAAGGTGATATAATTAAAAAAACTTTGTATATTAACAATGTGTGCAGGCATCAAGGCGTGTGTACATATGATAAAAGGAGAGAAGATCATGGATCAGAAGATAAAAAAAGAATATGACAGATGGGCCAAAATGGCGGAAGATGCTGATATTATATCAGAATTACAGCAAATCAGCGGAGACAATGGCCGTATTGAGGATGCATTTTACAGAGATCTGGCATTTGGAACAGGAGGACTCCGAGGAGTAATTGGCGCAGGGACAAATCGTATGAACATATACACAGTAGCAAAAGCGTCCCAAGGATTGGCAGATTATGTTTGTGCCAATTTTGAAGAAAAAGACAGAAGTATTGCGGTCAGCTACGACAGTCGTATTAAGTCGGATCTTTTTGCGAGAATTGCTTGTGGAGTGTTTGCTGCCAACGGAATAAATGCTCATATTTATAGGGAACTCATGCCGACACCATGTCTTTCCTATGCGGTACGTTCTTTGAAATGTGCAGCCGGAATTATGGTGACAGCTTCCCATAATCCGTCCAAGTACAATGGATATAAAGTGTATGGTGCAGATGGCTGTCAGATTACAACAGAGGCTGCGAGCCTGATTTTGTCTGAAATTGAAAAGCTGGATCTGTTTGAGGATGTAAAACAGATTTCTTTTGAAGAGGGCTTACAGCAGGGATTAGTATCTTATATTCCAGACTGGGTTTATGATGAGTTTACCGAAAAAGTAAAGGCAGAGAGTTTATTATCCGCGGATGTAACTGTGGACAAAAATGTTTCCATTATATATACACCGCTAAATGGAACAGGATTAAAACCGGTGCTTCGGGCTTTGAAGGAGAGCGGATATACTAATATCACTGTTGTGAAGGAGCAAGAGCAGCCGGATGGCAATTTTACAACATGTCCATATCCCAACCCGGAGATTCGCGAGGCAATGGCACTTGGTATCGAGTATGCCAGAAAGTATGATGCTGATCTTTTAATGGCAACGGATCCGGACTGTGACCGTATAGGTATCGCAGTTAAGGATAAAAATGGAGAACATGTATTACTGAGTGGAAACGAAGTAGGAATGCTTTTGCTGGATTACATCTGCAGCAGAAGGGCAGTTATGGGAACTATGCCGGAGAATCCGGTGATGATCAAGACAATTGTGACTATTGATATGGCAGAACGGATTGCAAAGCATTATGGTGTGAGAACTATCAATGTACTTACTGGTTTTAAATTTATCGGTGAACAGATTGGTCTTTTGGAGCAGGAAGGAAAAGAAGATTCCTATATCTTTGGATTTGAAGAAAGCTATGGTTATCTATCCGGAGGATATGTGAGGGATAAAGATGCCGTAAATGGAGCATTTCTGATCTGTGAAATGTATGCTTATTATGCTACGCGTGGGATTAGTCTTCCAGAGAAATTGGAGGAGTTATATGAAACATATGGACATTGTCTGAATACACTGCACTCCTATGAGTTTGAGGGGGCTTCAGGTTTTGAAAAAATGCAGGATATTATGAAGAGCTTCCGAAATTGTATTGCGGATTTTGCCGGGAAAAAGGTGGTTCAGTGCCTGGATTACAGTCAGGGGCTGGATGGACTTCCGAAATCAGATGTGCTGAAGTATCTGCTGGAGGACAACTGTTCCGTTGTTGTCCGTCCTTCCGGTACGGAGCCGAAGTTGAAAACTTATATTTCTGTAAGTGCAGAGAGTATGGAGCAGGCAGCTGCATTAGAACAGAAAATCAATGCAGAGCTGGCGCAGTTTATGAAATAACGTGAGGAGGCATAGGAAATTTATGGTGCAGAATAAAAGGAAAGAAAACAGTTATCTGATCTACATATTGTATTTTGTGACGGTGCTGGTTATGGTTTTACAGATGCGGACAGATCTCTGGGATGATTCGGCAACAATCAGTATGCTGGAGCAGTTTCCGAAAGTGACAGACTGGGTTGTATATCGTTATAATACGTGGTCAGCTCGGTTTATTCAAGAGTCCATAGGATATTTTATCGTTCCCCATCCGAATGTCTGGAAAATGATTGAGATTATTGTTATATATACAATTCCGTTTTTATTTACTAACATTTTGAAATGGGAACCGGAGGATTCCCTATTGGGGATATTTGGTTTTATGATTTTTCCATTCACGACGATGGCGTCTGCGGGATGGATGTGTACTTCCATGACATACCTTTGGCCGGTTTTCTTTGCATTAGTTTATTTTTCGTTTTTTTGTAGGTATATGCGTAACGAAAAATTGTACGCATGGTCATATCCGGTTATGTTTGTGAGCTTGATCGTGGCGTGTAATCATGAACTTATGGCTGCATTTGTGGCTGCGGTTATTGCTTACAATATTGTGGAATATATTATTAAAAATAAAAAATTCCATATTTGCTTTGTGCCAGCTTTTTTGTCTGTGCAGCGAATATAATTTTTATTTTAAAAGCACCGGGTAATGCAAGTAGAACAGCATCGGAAACAACAGCTAGATTTCCAGATTTTGCATCCTTTACAGCAGGGCAGAAGATATATCTTGGAATTGTACGTGTATATTCCGTGTTGGTAGAGGAACATAATATTGTTTTTATGATATTGTGTATTATGCTTGCGGTTGTTTCTTTTCTCTTTTTGGATAAAGTTTACAAAAAAATAATAGGAATCATTCCGGTTTTTTTGTTGATACTCATGAACACGATTTTGGAATTTTACAGGCTGGGGCAGATTACGACAGTTGATCTTTCTAAGAAGAGTGCATTTATTCCGGTTGTTTTATCGATGCTATTTGTTGCTAGTATGATAATGACGTTTTATTTCCTGTTTTGGCAGAAAGATAAATTTAAAGCGGGAAGGCTGGCTATTTGTCTGCTGGCGGGAATTGCTACAGAAGGAGTGATGGGATTTTCGCCGACAATTTATGCATCTGCAGAACGTACCTGCTGTTTTATGTTGTTTGCATTTATTTGATTCATCATACACAATACGCAATTATTCGTTAAATGGTCCGATGATTCAATGCCGGTGGGATTCGCCGGCCCAACGATCCTGAAGTATCTCATTCGATGTTGGAGATGTCTCCCTATCAACGATGTTAAATTCATTCAGGGTATTTTCATTTTGCTCTATTTGGTATATCATAAGGTCAGTCTATCAAATAAGAAAGAGTGAAAACAGAAACGAGGTTTACAATGGATAAAGTGTTTAAAGAACTGGGCAAATATAAAGTGATCCCGGTTATTGTTCTTGAGAATGCAGTGGATGCAGATAATTTGTCAGATGTGTTATGTGATAGAGGGCTTCCGGTAGCAGAGGTGACGTTTCGGACGGAGGCGGCGGAAGAGACGATCCGGCGGATGAGGGAACGTCACCCGGATATGCTCGTTGGAGCAGGGACAGTATTATCGAAGGATCAGGTTGACAGAGCAGTAGGGGCCGGAGCAAAGTTTATCGTGACGCCGGGACTTAATCCGGATGTTGTCCGTTATTGTCAGGAGAAGGCAGTTCCTGTTTGCCCGGGAATCGCTACCCCGTCAGAAGTGGAAAAGGCGATGAGTCTTGGCCTTGATCTGGTGAAATTTTTCCCGGCAGAGCCTTTAGGTGGAGTTAAGATGCTGAAGGCACTGGAGGCAGTATATACCAATATGTGTTTTATGCCGACCGGTGGCATTAATGGCCAGAATATATCGGATTATCTGGCTTTGGAAAGGGTGACGGCATGCGGTGGAAGCTGGATGGTAAAAAAGGATTTGATTCGGAGTGGCCGATTTGATGAGATAAAGACGAGAATCGAAGAAATTACGGAAATGTCATGGTTTGACAGCCTTTATGGCGGATGATATAATAAAATTTGTGCTTAAATTATTAGGTGGGAAATGGATAAAATAGGGACAGAATGCCTAGGGAGGACTTTTAACGATGGAAAAGAAACAAAATGATGGAATTATTAGTGCACTAGTAGCATGTGTGGTAGCACTGTTTTATTGGTGGTATGCGATTGTTTACAATACGCAGTTTGCGTTATCGTTGAATAAATTAGGTAATATCAAGTGCTATGTGGTAATGGTTTTGGTATACCTGGCTGTATTTGCGTCGACATATTTCGTGCTCCAGTTGATTCCATATAAGACCAAGATATCTAAAATCGCCAGTTTCATTGTTTTTTGCGTGGGCATCATTGTGGTGATCCGGCTGATTTATCCGGTAGTTGATACCGGGGTTGTATATCCCAAAGGGATCATGAGCATTTTCGGTATTCTTCTTGCCGTTATGACTGGTTTCAGTCTATATAATGAAAAGTTTTCCGGAGGCGTATGGATCATTGGATTGATGGCAATCTGTGCACTTTTATGGGCAGTTTCCATTGCGGCGTTTAATACCTACAGTATTGTAAATACATACACAGATTACAATATCCATCATACTTCCGCATACATGGATACCATTTATAATGTTCTGAGGGGAATGCCTTTTGAAGGTGGTCTTACAGAGCAGTATGGTCATTATGGATTGTTCTTCCTTCCTTTTGCTCTCACAGGAATTAATACAAAGGGAATGGGAATAGTAATGGGGTTAATGGGTGCAGCTACATTTATTCTCTGTATGTTATCGTTTTGTACGGTCGTTAAGTCGAATCTGATCCGGGCTCTTGTGATGATCAGTGCCACAACAGCCAATATATATCAGATCAATGAGGGAATTTACTGGCAGGTATTTCCACATCGTTTGTTTTTCCCGGCTCTTTTGATATTTATGGTGACATTATATAGCCAGAAGGGGTTGACTAAGAGACGTTATATTATTGGAAGCATTGTAGCTATGCTTGCCGTATTGTGGAATTTTGAATCGGGAATTGTCAGTGCTGCCGGATGGTGTGCATTTGTATTTTTGGATCATCTGCAGAAAAATGAGGCAACACTTTCCAAAATAGTGAAGCTGGTGCTGGTATTGATCGGAGATCTTATATTTTCTGTGATCGGATCGCTGTTGATTACAGATATTTACAATCTGATCTGTGGTGGAAAACTGTTGTCATTAAAGAAGTTTCTTGGCATGCTTCTTGATAAATCATACATGGATTCGCTGGTGGGACCGGTAGAGTGGGGCAATGCAATGTATCTCCACAAGATAATGGCGTTTTTGATCTGTCTGGCAATCGCCCTTCTGCATAATAAGCTGATCGGAATTGAAAAGGATTATGTCAAGACAAACACCATGGCGGTAACGGCTATTATGGGACTGGGATTGATCACATACTATATGAACCGGACTCAGGCGACAGAGGGAATTATCAATCTGTATGCAGCAATGTGCTTTGGTTTTCTTGTTTCTTTGGCCGCAGAGCATATCAGAGACATCAAAAAAGCGGAAAAGTATTCTATGACGGGGATTCTTTGGACGGTGCTTGGCTTTTATGCGGTGATCGCACTGTTGATCTGTTTCAATACGGGAATAGACTGGTATGGAAGGGTTGAAGGAAAGTTTAATAACGGTGCTTATAATTATAAGGAGTTTAAAGATTTTACGAAGCAGTTAAAGGATTCGATTCCGAAGGATACCTGGGCAAAGGGAGAGGGAACAACAGCAATGTATATGGAACTGGGTTGGGATAAGAAGACCCGCGATTTCTGTTATTTTACGGATGAGGATCGTCAGACCCTGCAGCAGCAGGATACATTGCTTGTACAGAATAATTTCTACGGGGAGATTCCGGCAGAGTTCACTCTGGTACAGGAATTTACATTCCATGATGCGGTTTATGGATATTATCAGAGAGTTCAATAGAAAATCGTCAGGTTGCTGTATGCAGGACGGAATGTTATAATAAATCTGACGTATTTTACTGCAATCATTAGAAAAGGAGAATCTCATGAAGCTTAATACCGTGAAGGAGAAATTAAACAGCGAAAAAAGCCGTCAAACGGCAGCAGATCTTGGAATTATCTGTCTGATCATTTTGTTTGTTACATTTGTGGCATATGCAATGAATGGCATATATCCCTTTGGGCATAAATCGATTGCAAGAGGTGATATGGTGCAGCAGACGATTCCGGCAGGAATGTATTATGTGTGGGATGTACTTCATGGCAAAGCAAGCCCTTTCTTTACATGGAATTCCGGTTTGGGAATGAATATATCCGGAGCAGTTTCTTTGGGAGCGTTATTTAGTCCATTGAATCTTTTGCTGTTCTTTTCCACCAGATCCTATTTGTTTTACTATGCCAATCTGTTATTGGTGTTCAAGATGATTGCCATAGCCTGTGCAATGTATTTTTACTTAAAAAAATATAATACAGAACGTATTGCATGGGTAGTCGGAGGTGTGCTGTATGCATTTGGGGCAGCTTCCCTGGTTCATTTTCAGATCATGCTGGTGATGGATGCAGCTTTTCTTCTTCCGTTGATCATGATCGGTATTGACCGTATGTATCGTGGGAAAAACTGCATATTCTTTATTGTGGTATTTGCGGTATGCATGATGGTGAATGTGTATACGGGTTGTATTACCCTGCTGTATTTACTTCTTTCCTCGGGTCTGCGTACCTGGTATGATGACAGCCGCAGCAGAGAAGACAAGCAAAAATGGATACTGCATCTGGGCTTATCCGTGGTGGCAGCATTGTTGTTAAGTGCTGTTGTCTGTATTCCGGCACTAAAGAGTATCGGAGAGGCACCGAGAAGTGGTGACGGTGATTTTCTGAATACATATCTTACAGCATTACAGGCAAAATGGAGTGCTTACGATTGGAGCACCATCGAGAGAATGTGTGTCAATTCTGCTCTTCCGCTGGCTTGTATTGTGGGATTTCTGCTGGGAAAGAAAAAGGCGGGAGACGCAGGGAAGTATAAAGGACATATAATACTGACAGCATGTATGATCCTTTCTGTTATCATACCGTCTATAGAGCTGTTATGGCATGGCGGCAGCAGAGCAAGCTGGCCGGTTCGCTTTATCTATGTGATCTCCTTTGTTTTCATTGACTTTGCAATGTTATTATATCAGGATTCACGTCAGAAAAAACGGGAAGAACAGAAGAGTCAGGGAACAGCACGGGTGATTACCGGATGTGCGGCAGTTGTTGTTTGTCTTGCGGCGGGACTGATGTTCCGGAATATTTACAATGCGTATTGTGCACATTCGGCATATGCAACACTGGGAGACGGTTTCCTGTGTCTGATGGTAGAAGCGGTCTGTGTCGGCATATACATATTCATTCTCAAAAATCACAAAAGCAAGGCAGTAATTCTTGTGGTTTTATGTGCACAATTGGTTTCTACATCTATTATAAGTTTTGCAACGAACAAAGAAAATGCAACTGTTTTTTCTTCAGACTATCTGGAAGAGGCCAATAATGTTGGAAAAAGCATGAAGACTGAGCTGAAGGATTTTGAACGTATTAAAAACACCGATTATAAAATCGACCATATTGAATATTCTCTGGTTCTGGGAGAGGAAGCGATATCAAACTACTGGCATGTGATCAATCCGGATTTACAGCCTAATTTTTCCGCACTTGGATATTCGATCAACTGGACGCAGATGCTGGATGCCGGCGGCACTATTTTTTCGGATACTTTGATGCATGTTCAATACGCATTAAGTTCCAGAGAACTGCCACAGACCATGTATAGTCACTGTGAAGATACGGAAGGGTATGCGCAGGAAAAGATCGGACTGTATAAAAATAATCTGGAGATGCCGTTTGTTATTCAGACGGATACTGGCAGTATGGAAGCGGACGGAGAAAAATTTGCTGCACAGAACAGTCTTTTTCAGGCAATTACAGGCAGCGCAGACACTCTGATCGAAGATGTTTCCCAGAATATTACAGGTTCCTCTTATCAGACGAAAGTAGGAAAAGGAAAGAAGATACTGTATTTTTACGGCCTTAATACGACAGACCAGCAGGTGACTATCACGGTAAATGGAAATCCTGTTTATATTCCAAATTCTGACACATCGGAAAATATTAACTATCCGGTGGATTTCGGAAATGGTCTGATCTGTTTGGGAAGTTTTGAAAATGAGAACGTAGATGTCGAGTTTTCAGAAGGCGTAGATGCCTCAATGCTTCATCTGGGATTTTTGGATTATGACAAGCTGACGGCCGCTGTGGCAGCGATCAATGCTCAGAATCCGGAAATTACTTCTTTGAAACAAAAGCATGCAGGCGTTAAAATAAAACTTGATAATGTGACAAAAGGAAATGTATTTATTCCAATCTCTTATGATAAGGGATGGACATGTAAGGTAAACGGAAAGAAGGCAGAGGTAAGTTCCATTGACGGTATGCTTTCTGTGCCTGTTGAGCAGGGAAGTGACAAGATTGTATTGAAATACAGACCGGCTGGGAGAACAATCGGAATGGTGATCTCATTACTGACTCTGGTGATTTGTGTGGCTGTTCTGTATCTAAAGAAAAAGGCGAAGATTAAGGACGACCAGAAAGCGGTCATTATGATGGGACAGGCTGCTTATCAGTTGTTTGGTATTGTATACACGGTATTTATAGCGGTATTATTTATTGTACCGATATTGTACTATATAAAAGAAATTTTTGTGATATTTCAGTCATGACAATCGTGTAAGACATATTTTACAGAAGCAGGATTCAATGAATTAACAAGCGAACAGATATGGAGGAATTATGAAAGTAGTACTATTAGCAGGAGGAAAGGGAACCCGGATTTCCGAGGAGTCCCAGTTCAAACCAAAGCCGATGGTAGAGATTGGGGGATATCCAATCCTCTGGCATATTATGAAGGAATATTCCTATTATGGTTTTAATGAGTTTATCATTTGTGCCGGTTATAAGCAGCATATGATCAAGGAATGGTTTTCAAACTATTTTCTCTATCATAGTGATGTAACATTTGATTATACGAATGGTGAGAAGGGTGTGAAAGTACATGATCATCATTGTGAGCCGTGGAAGGTAACCGTTGTGGATACCGGTCTGGAGACCATGACCGGCGGCAGAGTAAAGCGCATCCAGCCATATGTGGGGGATGAGACTTTTATGCTGACTTATGGTGACGGCGTCTGTGATGTGGATATTGCAAAGCTGCTTGCGTTCCATAAGGAGCACGGCAAGAAGGCAACTCTGACGGCGGTGATGCAGGAGCAGCAGAAGGGCGTTCTGAATATTGGCGGAGACAATGCCGTAAAGTCTTTCCGGGAGAAGAATATTTCTGACGGTGCACCGATCAATGCAGGCTATATGGTATTGGAACCGGATATCTTTGATTACATTGACGGGGATGACACGATCCTTGAGAGAGAACCGTTAGAGCGTCTGGCGGCAGAGGGCGAGTTAATGTCCTACATGCATCGTGGATTTTGGCAGTGCATGGACAATAAGCGGGAGATGGACATGCTGGAGCAGTATCTGCGGGCAGGCAATGCTCCGTGGAAGAAATGGGAAGATTAATCAGAAAGGAAACGAGAAAATGGACGTATCTTTTTATAAAGGAAAGCGTGTACTGGTAACCGGCCACACCGGTTTTAAAGGAAGCTGGCTCTGCCGTATTCTGATCAAGGCGGGAGCGCAGGTGACAGGGTATTCCCTGGAGCCGCCGACAAACCCGGATCTGTTTTCGATTGCAGATCTGGCACCTCATATGAATTCGGTCATTGGCGACATCCGTGATCTGGAGCATCTGCAGAAGGTATTTCAGGAGACACAGCCGGAGATCGTACTGCATCTGGCAGCACAGCCGATCGTCCGGGATTCCTATAAGGATCCGGTATACACCTATGAGACCAATGTGATGGGAACCGTCAATATCTGCGAGTGTGTCCGTCAGAATTCGTGCGTTAAGAGTTTTCTGAACGTGACTACTGATAAGGTTTATGAAAATAAAGAGTGGGAATGGGGATATCGGGAGAATGAGCCGTTGGATGGTTATGATCCGTATTCCAACAGCAAATCCTGTTCGGAGCTGGTAACACACAGCTATATCAATTCCTTCTTTCAGGACAGGGATCTGGCAGTGTCAACCGCAAGAGCCGGTAATGTGATCGGCGGTGGCGATTTTGCCAACGACAGGATCATTCCGGATTGTGTCAGAGCGATGCAGAAGGGTAGCTCCATTGGCGTGAGAAATCCGTATTCCACCAGACCGTTCCAGCATGTACTGGAGCCGTTAGGCGTATATCTTCTGATCGCCCAGAAGCAGTATGAGGACAAAAAATATGCCGGTTTTTATAACGTCGGTCCCGATGAGTGTGACTGCGTGACCACAGGTGAGCTGGTAGATCTGTTCTGCAAATACTGGGGAGACGGTGCAGCATGGGAGAACCAGGCAGAGGAAAATGCCCCGCATGAGGCCAATTTTCTGAAGTTAGATTGCAGCAAGGTAAAGAGAGTCTTTGGATGGAACCCGCGCTGGCATATTGAGGAGTGCATGGATATGACATGCCGATTCAGCAAAGTATGGCTGGCAGGAGGTGATATCCCGGCAGAGATGGATCGGGAGATAGATGCATTTTACGCACCCAAAGAGTCGTAAGAGGCTCATAAGCATAAAACAAATATGAAATATGTGCCGGACAGCACAGAATGGAGGCAGTATGTTCGAAAATAAAACAGAACAGCAGGCAAAAGACGAGATTTTAAAAATGGTGGCAGAGTACTGCGACACCTATCACAATAAAAAAGAATATCACGAGGGAGACAGGATTCCTTATGCATCCCGTGTGTATGACCACGAGGAAATGTGTAATCTGGTAGATTCCGCACTGGAGTTCTGGCTCACATCCGGACGTTATACGGATGAGTTTGAGAAGAAGTTTGCAGAGTATCTTGGGGTACGTTACTGTGTTCTTGTAAACTCCGGATCTTCCGCAAACTTAGTAGCATTTATGACATTGACTTCTCCTTTGCTGGGAGACCGCAAGATCAACCGTGGTGATGAGGTGATCACGGTAGCAGCAGGCTTCCCAACCACGATCGCGGCTATGATCCAGTATGGTGCTGTTCCGGTTTTCGTGGATATGACGATCCCACAGTACAATATCGACGTGACACAGTTGGAGGCTGCACTTTCTGACAAGACAAAGGCAGTGATGATCGCCCATACACTGGGTAATCCGTTTGATCTGGGAGCCGTTAAGGCATTCTGCGATAAGCATAACTTGTGGCTGGTGGAGGATAACTGCGATGCCCTTGGCTCTACTTATACTATTGACGGTGTGACAAAGCAGACCGGTACTATCGGTGACATTGGAACTTCCAGCTTTTATCCGCCACATCATATGACCATGGGCGAGGGCGGTGCCGTTTATACGGATGATCCTCTTCTGAATAAGATCATCCGCTCTATGCGTGACTGGGGACGTGACTGTATCTGTTCCTCCGGGCGTGATAATATGTGCGGACATCGTTTTGACGGCCAGCACGGAGAGCTTCCGTTCGGATATGATCATAAGTATGTATATTCTCATTTCGGATATAATCTCAAAGCAACGGATATGCAGGCAGCGATCGGCTGTGCACAGTTAGAGAAGTTCCCATCCTTTGTGGAGCGCAGAAAGCACAACTTCAACCGCTTAAAGGCGGGCTTAAAGGACGTGGAGGACAAGCTGATCCTTCCGGAGCCTTGCGAGAACTCAGACCCAAGCTGGTTTGGATTCCTTCTGACCTGCCGTGAGGGCGTAGAGAAGAATCACGTTGTACAGTACCTGGAGAAGGAGGGCGTTCAGACCCGTATGCTCTTTGGTGGCAATATGCTGAAGCAGCCATGCTTTGGTGAGCTTAAGAAAGCCGGAGAGGGATATCGTGTGATCGGAGATCTGCCGGTGACAGACCAGATCATGACAGATACCTTCTGGATCGGTGTATATCCGGGTATGACGGATGAAATGATCGACTATATGATTCGTAAGATCAAAGAAGCAGTAAAATAGAAACACAAGGAAGTCTCCCGGGTGAAAACTGTGCCCGGGGGATATTTTGAGTTTAATCATGAAAACGACCCGGGAAACGGTCGGGATGGAGGCAGCATGAAACAACGATTAGCAGATTACGTAGCAGATTTTTTGGTAGATCATGGAATTAAGGACTGTTTTATGGTAACAGGCGGCGGTGCCATGCATTTGAATGATGCACTGGGGCATAAGGATGGAATGCACTGTCTGTACAATCATCATGAGCAGGGCTGTGCGATCGCAGCAGAAGCGTATTCGAGGATCCATAATACAATGGCGGCTCTGTGTGTAACCACAGGACCGGGAGGAACCAATGCGATCACCGGCGTTGTTGGTGCATGGCTTGATTCCGTACCGATGTTTGTTATTTCCGGGCAGGTGCGTTACGATACAACAGCGCGTTATATGAGCCAGTATACTGATGGTCTGCCTCTCCGTGCGGTAGGAGATCAGGAATTTGATATTACAAAGTCTGTGGACAATATGTGCAAATATGCCACCATGATCGAGGATCCGATGCAGATCCGTTATGCTCTGGAAAAAGCATATCATCTGGCAACAACGGGCAGAAGAGGTCCGGTATGGATTGATATTCCGGTGAATTATCAGGGCTGTTATATTGAAACGGATGATCTGAAGGGTTATGATCCGGCAGAGGATGAGGCAAAGATGCCGGTGCCGGTTGCAGAGGATGTTGTGAAAACGGTGATCGAAAAGGTTCGCCAGGCAAAGCGTCCGGTGCTCTATGCCGGAAACGGAATCCGTCTTTCCGAGGGCTATGAGGCATTCCGCAAGGTTGTGGAACAGCTTGGTATCCCTGTGGCAACCTGCTGGGATTCCATTGATACCATTGAAACAGAGCATCCGCTTTATGTGGGACGCGGCGGTATTATGGGAGACCGTGCCGGAAACTTTGCAGTACAAAATGCAGACCTTGTGCTGGCGGTAGGAAACCGTCTGTCCATCCGTCAGGTGGGCTACAACTGGAAGACATGGGCAAGAGAGGCATATGTGATCGATGTGGATGTGGATCCTGCCGAGCTTAAGAAGACAACGATCCATGTGGATATGCCGGTATGTGCGGATGCGAAGGACTTCTTTGAAAAGATGGATCAGGCATTAGTCGGGGAAAAGAAGCCGGTCTTTGACGGAAAGGACTGGGTAGAACGCTGCCAGAACTGGAAGAAGGATTATCCGGTGACTCTGCCAAAGCACTGGGAAGAGGATGGCAAATATGCCAATGTATATGCGTTCATCAATTATCTCAGCAGCAGCCTGCCGGAGAAAAATCTTACTGTGGTTTCCAACGGAAGTGCCTGTGTGGTAGGCAGCCATAATTATGTGATTCAGAAGGATGCAAGATTTATCATTAACAGTGCCATTGCAAGTATGGGATACGGTCTGCCGGCAGCCATTGGAGCATGCGTGGCAAATGACTGTAAGAATACGATCTGCATCGAAGGTGACGGAAGTATCATGATGAATCTTCAGGAGCTGCAGACTGTTCTGACCAACAAGCTGCCGATCAAGCTGTTTCTGATCAACAATGAGGGGTATCATTCCATCCGTCAGACCCAGAACAATCTGTTTTCGAATCACTGTAAGGTGGGAATCGGTCCGGAGAGTGGAGATCTTTCTTTCCCTGATTTTGAAAAGCTTTCCCAGGCATTTGGATATCCTTATTTCAGTGCCCACAGCAATGAGGATATGAAGAAGGCGGTGGATCAGGCACTTGCTCAGGAGGGACCTGTATTTTGCGAGATCTTTGTGTCTCCGGCTCAGAACTTTGAGCCAAAGAGTGCCACCAAGCGTTTGGAGGATGGCAGTCTGGTAAGCCCTCCACTGGAGGATCTGGCACCATTCCTGCCAAGAGAAGAGATGTTAAAGAATCTGTTGATCAAGCCCGTAGAGGAATAAACTGGATCGGGAAAAGTGGAGGCTGAAATGAAGAGAATAGCGGTCACAGGACCAACAGGAGCCATTGGAATCGCTTTGGTACAGGAATGTATCAAAAGACAGATCGAGGTTTATGCCATATGCAGACCGGGCTCCGCAAGAGTAAAAAGAATACCGGAGAATGATCTGGTGCATATCGTGGAATGCAGTCTGGAGGATATGGAGCAGATGGATACCGCAGGGATTCCGTCCTGTGACGTATTTTACCATTTTGGATGGGCGGCAACCATTGGAGATGCCAGAAATGATACAAGACTACAGACCAATAATATCCGTTATACGATTGATGCGGTGAATCTGGCCAAAAGGCTGGGCTGTGAGGCATTTATCGGTTCCGGCTCCCAGGCAGAGTACGGCAGAGTGGAGGGAAAGCTTTCGGCGCAGACGCCGGCATTTCCGGAAAACGGCTATGGCATTGCCAAGCTTTGTGCCGGGCAGATGAGCCGGATCGAGTGTGAAAAGCTTGGAATGCGTCATGTCTGGACCAGAATATTGAGCGTCTACGGACCTTGCGACAGCGATAAAACCATGATCACCACCACGATCAAAAAGCTGTTTGCCGGGGAACGTCCGGCATTAACGGCAGGAGAACAGCAGTGGGATTATCTGTACAGTGCAGATGCGGCCAGAGCCATGCTCGCGATCGGGGAGAAGGGACAAAGTGGAAAGGTATACTGCATTGGCGGAGGAAAAGCCCGTCCACTGAAGGAATATATGACAGAGATGCGAGATCAGATCGACCCGGCCGCAGAGCTGGGACTGGGGGAGATTCCTTATGGATCCAAACAGGTGATGTATCTGTGTGCAGATATCTCGGAATTAACGAAGGACACGGGCTTTCAGCCGGAGACTGACTTTTCGGCAGGAATTGCAGAAACAATACGATGGATGAGATCGGAATGGAGGCAGCATGAAAACGATTAGTGTAATGATTCCTTGTTACAACGAGGAGGAGAATGTAAAGGCGATCAGTGAAGCAGTGATCAAAGAGATCACAACAAATCTTCCGTCTTATGATTATGAGATTCTTTTTATTGACAATGATTCCGCAGACCGGACCAGAGAATATCTCCGGGAGATCTGTGCGTCAAATCCAAAGATCAAAGCAATCTTTAATGCCAAAAACTTTGGACAGTTCAATTCGCCGTATTATGGAATCTGTCAGACCAGCGGGGATTGTACGATCTGTCTGTGCTGTGATTTTCAGGATCCGGTGGAAATGATTCCACGACTGGTGGAAGAATGGGAAAAGGGTGCCAAAATCGTATGTGCGATCAAAACCTCCAGCAAAGAAAATAAGATCATGCGTTTTCTGCGGACCTGCTACTATAAAATGATCAAGAAGATGTCCGATGTAGAGCAGATTGAGCATTTTACAGGATTTGGTCTTTATGACAAAAGCTTTGTGGATGTTTTAAGAAATCTGGATGATCCAACACCGTTTCTGCGTGGCATCGTGGCAGAGCTTGGCTATAAGCGTGTTGATATTGCGTACGAGCAGCAGAAGAGACGTGCCGGCAAGACGCACAATAACTGGTTCACTCTTTATGATGCAGCAATGCTCAGCTTTACATCCTATACGAAAGCAGGGCTTCGTCTGGCAACGATCGTTGGATTTATCATGTCAGCCATCAGTCTAATTGTTGCCTTTATTTATCTGATATTAAAGTTGGTTTACTGGGATCGCTTCGTGGCAGGTATGACACCGATCCTTCTGGCGGTATGTATTCTGGGATCGGTTCAGTTGTTTTTTATCGGATTCCTGGGCGAATATGTACTGAGCATCAATAAACGTATGATGAAACGGCCTCTCGTCATTGAGGAGGAGCGTATTAATTTTTCGGATGCAGGGAAAGACGATAAATAGAAACGAGGATGAACATGGCAGATCAGATCAAAGCCGTTCTGTTTGATCTGGACGGAACGATATACTATGGAAGTAAACTGATACCCGGTGCAGATCAGGTGGTAAAGAAATGCCGGGAAGAAGGCAAAAAAATCTTTTTCATGACCAATAATTCCACGAAATCCCGCCGGCAGATCTGGGAGAAATTGACCGGCATGGGGCTGAAATGCAGCTATGAGGAGGTTTATACCTCCGGATATGCAGCCGCTTTATATGCAAAGCAGATGGGGTATCATACCGTGTATATCATGGGCAGTGATGCTCTGGCAGAAGAATTCGGAGAGCTTGGGATCACCGTATCCGATCAGGCGGAAGTGGTCATTGTTGGATATGACATGGCGTTTGATTATCAGAAGCTGACAGATGCACTTCAGGTGGCGTTACAGGCGGACAAGATCATTGCCTGCAACAAGGAGCATCATTATCCGGGGGAGAACGCCAAACGGATGCCTGGCTGCGGAGCCATGGTGGGTGCGCTGGAGGGAAGTCTCGGCAGAGCTGTGGACTATTCCGTAGGGAAACCAAATCCACTTCTGATGGAGATCATCTGCAGGGATAATCAATTAAAACCAGAGGAGATCACGGTGATCGGTGATACCTATGAAAGCGATATTGTGATGGCACAACAGTATGGAAGCGATGCCGTATTTATTGGCGATGAGAAATACGAAGGGACAAAATGTGTTTCGGCCATTCGTGAATTATTGTAAAAGCGTGGGGAAAAGGAGGCTTTTTTATGAGGAAAATAAATCTGCTGGATTGTACATTGCGCGATGGAGGATATGTCAATGACTGGCATTTTGGAAAGGACGCTATCTTTAACATTGGGAAAAAGATCGTGTTAGCCGGTATTGAATATTTTGAGATCGGTTTTGTCAGAGAATGTGATTACGATCCGGATTATTCATTGTTTGACGGCAATGACAGCGTCAGCCGTATGATCGCTCCAAAGAATCCAGAAACACATTACGTGGGAATGATCGATATGGGAAGACCGATCCCCTTAGAGAAGCTTGGAAAACACAGACCGGATGGATTCGATGTTTTCCGTGTTATTTTCAAAAAGAGCAAGATCCAGGAGGCATACACGTATATTCAGGAGCTGCAGAAGCTGGGTTATGAAGTATTTGCCCAGGCGGTAGGAACCGATAACTATACCGACAGTGAATTTATTGAACTGATCCGGAAATTCAACCAGCTTCCGATCCGTGCCTTTTATATTGTAGACAGCTTTGGACTGATTAAGAAAAAGGATTTCGTCCGTCTGGCACAGATTGCCGATCATAACCTGCGGGAAGACATTATGCTGGGATATCACTCCCACAATAACATGCAGCAGGCCATGGGGAATGCGTCCGCCTTTACCGAAATGCATCTGCATCGTGATATTATTCTGGATGCCTGTGTCTTTGGTATGGGACGTGGTGCAGGAAATCTGAATCTGGAATTGTTTGCAGAATACATGAATGAAAATTTTGACAAAAAATATCGTATCGAGCCGATGCTGGAGATTATTGATGAATATCTGAACGATATTTACCGGGAACATTTCTGGGGATATTCCCTGCCGCTATATTTGTCTGCGGCAAACGGCTGTCATCCGAATTATGCGATCTATTTCGCTTCGAAGGGAACACTGACCGTAAAATCGTACAATGAGATCTTAAAGTCTATCCCGAAGGAGGACAAGGCACTTTACAATAAGGACAAGGCAGAGCAGTTTTATAAAGAATATCAGGAAAATTATGTGGATGACCGGGAAACGGTAGAACAGCTTGAAAAAGAGCTTGCCGGCAGACAGATCCTGCTGATGGGGCCGGGAAAGAGTCTGGTGGAGCAAAAGGATCTGGTCAACGATTTCATTGAGCAGAACAATCCGGTTGTGATCGGACTAAACTTTGTTCCAACAGAATTTTCCTGCGATTATGCGTTTGTATGTCACATGAGACGATACAAAAATGTTGTGGATCAGCCGGTCAAAAAGATCATTACCTCAAACCTCAGAGAGGCGAAGGAATATGACCATATGCTGAATTTTGCCAGCTACTCCTGTCAGGAGCCGCCGATCATGGAAAACTCCGGACTGATGTGTCTTCATTTTCTGATGCATCTGGGAATCCCGCAGGTTTCTATTGCCGGTCTGGACGGTTATGATATCACCAATCGGGGAAACTACGTCAACAGTGGTCTGGAATATGACTTCACGGCAGAGCAGCTTCAGGAGCGGAATGAGTTGATCGCAAAGGAGATCCGTGCCTTGGAGGAGAAGATGGAAATTCATTTCCTGACGGACAGCATTTACAAAAAATAATACGAGGGAAAAGAGATGGCAGAAGAAAAGAAACAAACGAAAATGGAACTGTTGATCCAGTTTATTAAATTTGGAATTGTAGGAGTAACCAATACCTTGGTTTCCTACGTGATCAATGTAGCAACTCTATTTTTGCTGGGACATGCCCATATCTTCCAGAGATGGGATTATATCATTGCCAATACGGTAGCGTTTATCTTAAGCGTGCTGTGGTCCTTTTACTGGAACAATAAGCTGGTCTTTGATATGGAAGGAACCGGTTGGAAGGAGATGCTGGGAGCTCTGGTCAAGATGTATTTGTCCTATGCCTTTACCGGAATTATTCTGAGCAATGTATTGTCATACTTATGGATCGACGTACTTCACATTTCCAAGTATATCGCACCGCTGATCAATTCCATTATCGGAGTGCCGATCAACTTTGTGCTCAATAAGTTCTGGGCATTTCAGGGAAAGTAGGAAGGCGGTTCGGATGGATCAGGCAGAGCCAATCCGTGTTTGACAACAAATTCTGAAAATGATAAAATAATTATTGCCGCTTTGAAAGAAAATGGCAATAATTTCATAGCTGCGGATGTGATGGAATTGGCAGACATGCAAGATTTAGGTTCTTGTGCCGCGAGGCGTGCAGGTTCAAGTCCTGTCATCCGCATAATAAGCTTCAAACCCTTTGTTTATAAGGGCTTGGAGCTTTTTTTGATTTTGGATTTGTCTTTGGAACAGAGTGGAAAATAACGATTTGACATCAACGCTGACATCAACGGGAATGAAAGGAGGAACAGAGGATCTTCTTATCAGAGGGTGAAAAGATGGCTGCCGGTTGTGAAAAATTGGATTGGAAAATGGAAAAAGCTCCATTTCCATTTTTATATTTCACAAAATTGGCGGCTATGATAAAATGGTGAAAGAGACAGATATATGCGGGGTTTGGCAAAAGACTGAAATTTGGAAATTGGAAAGGTTTTTATATATCAATTTCCGAAAATTTTATGCTTTGCATAGATTATAACGTGCTAATTCAAAAGGGGGAGGAAACCACATGAAATATCTTGCAGATCAAATTGGTGAGGAATACCAGAATTGGAAAGATGATGACATTGTGCTTATTACAGCACCAACCGGTATTGGAAAGACGACGTTTATATTGAAAATTTTGTTACCTTATATAATGCAGAAGGGGGGCAGAATGTTATATCTAGTGAATCGAAAAGTGTTAAAGGAACAATTACAGGAGGAGCTTGATGATATCAAAAATGAGTATTTGTTACAGAGTAATGGAATGAGTTCAATTGATCGATACATTACAATTGATACATACCAACAGTATGAAAAAATGATATTAAGATCAGGTGCGGTATTCGCTGTCAACAGCCTTCAGAAGTATTCGGTTTTGGTATGTGATGAAAGCCATTACTTTTTCGCAGACAGTTCGTTCAATACATATACCGAGCTGTCATATGATTTATTACGGGTTGCTTTTGTGAACAAAATGCAGATTTATATGTCGGCAACGATGCAAAACATGGAGGAGTTCATCAATAAACGGTATTTTTGGAGTTCATTCAGATATCAATATTTACATCGCGGTAAAGTACAGTTTACAAGGGACTACACAGAGTAGGTATCTGACGGGAGGGGTTCCGCCCGTCAGATTTTCCATATGATGTTCAAGCTGTCGCTTGTAGCGGCTATGGTGGTAATCATTAAATCTACCACCCGCCGCTTGTCGTCAAAGGATACATTCTCCCAAGTGTCGAGGTAGCCGGAAATCTGGCTGACCTGTTCCGGGCTAATGGCTTCCACCGTCAGTTCCGCTATCCTCGCCAGAAGTTCCTGCTTGCGCCCGTCCAGTTCTGCTATCTTCACATTCACATAGGAGAGCAGGACATTGTTTGCACCCGTCAGACTGTCCACCAGCTTTTCAATCTCGCTGTCCACATGGGCAAGCTCCACTTGCAGGGCGGCAATTTTCGGGTTTGCCTTTGCCGCTTTCTTTCTGCCTGTCAGCGTCTTGTAGCTTGCCAGTTTCTTTACCATCTGCTGATAAACAACAGCTTCCAGTTCCGAAGTAATGATTTTCCCACACCCAGGACAACTCTTGTTATCCAGCCGTTTCGTACAGCGAAGGTATTGCTTGCCGGAGGGATTGAAGATACTCATAAGGGCATACCCGCAGTTCCCGCACTTGATTTTTCCCGCCAGCCATGTGTGGGTGGCTTTTCGGGCAGACTGGATTTTCATGTTGTTCATCAGCTTCTTGCGGCAGGTCAGCCAGATGTCGGAGGGGACAATGCCCTCATGGGGAGCCAGTACCAGCATTTGGTCTTTCAAGTCGTTCTTTTTGCTGGGCTTCACATCTCGCCCTTGATACAGATAGCAGCCGTTCATGCCAGTAAAATCGGCAGCGTCATTGACAATGACCGTCCCTTGACTTTTGAAAAATTCGTACACATCAAGGTCTGCCTGCACATAGACAGGATTGCGTAACATCTGCGCCAGCGTGGGGCGTATCAGCTCTTTGCCATGGAACAAAATGCCCTGTTCGGCAAAGTACCGGGTAATGTCCCCGTAGGAGGTAGTGGGCTGGGCGTACATCTCAAACATCAGCCGGATATTTGCCGCTTCGTCTGGATTTACCACCAGCTTTTTTGTATTGATACCGTCCATCTTAATCGGCTCTGTATGAAAGCCGTAAGGGGCTTTCCCACCCATCTTGAAGCCTCGCTGGCTGCGGGAATAGTAAGCGTCCGTTACCCGCTTCTGTATCGTTTCCCGTTCAAGCTGGGCGAACACGATACAGATATTCA